>Ga0207419_1000099_pt1 | contig 65764 bp, 57 predicted proteins | sample ElkSloMetagenome_4_FD_184723 | JGI IMG/M metagenome (GOLD analysis project Ga0207419, IMG submission 184723) | Hot spring microbial communities from Elkhorn Slough, Monterey Bay, USA - MD2A (version 2) | ecosystem: Environmental > Aquatic > Marine > Intertidal zone > Estuary: Microbial mat ...
ACCGTCGGTTGATTTTCTGGTTGGGGCTAGACAATTATGCGATCGCTGTTTTATTATGTCTGTAGTTAGATTTTTCGTGAACCGAAGCGGAGGCAAAAACCCCAGGGGGTTGACGAAAAACGCCAGAACCTAGACAAATAAATAGTTTCACAGTTTCAATCTTTGGAAAACAAGCCGGAGTCGAGAAATTTTGAAGCCTGAAATGAACCTAATTTTTGGGTTCACGAAAACTGCTTCTAGAATTCCCTCCCAGACTCAGTTTCAATCGGCGGACTTTCCAAAGCTAAATTCCCCGCAAGGGGATTGAAACTTTAAGCTCTCTATAATCTGTTTAGTGGTCATTGCTTTCCAAAGCTAAATTCCCCGCAAGGGGATTGAAACTCTGATGGCATAGCGAAGATCGGCAATCAGATCAAACTTTCCAAAGCTAAATTCCCCGCAAGGGGATTGAAACTCAGACTTAATGAAATGACCAATGACATTGAGCTAGCTTTCCAAAGCTAAATTCCCCGCAAGGGGATTGAAACATCTCTTGCATCGGCTTGGATACACTGAAGAAAAATACTTTCCAAAGCTAAATTCCCCGCAAGGGGATTGAAACCTTTTCCGATCCCCTTAACTTCAAAGGTTTTTTGAGGAGCTTTCCAAAGCTAAATTCCCCGCAAGGGGATTGAAACAACTGTTTTCGAGTCTGAGCTGAACAATGGATTGTCTTTCCAAAGCTAAATTCCCCGCAAGGGGATTGAAACTATCAAGCTGCTAGTATAATAGCTTTTGCCTTCATACTTTCCAAAGCTAAATTCCCCGCAAGGGGATTGAAACACTCAATGTCGTCACCAAAGAAGAAGAATTTGGTGGATACTTTCCAAAGCTAAATTCCCCGCAAGGGGATTGAAACGCTGAACTCATAGTCTGAGGCGAAAATGTTAAAGTCTTTCCAAAGCTAAATTCCCCGCAAGGGGATTGAAACATCAAAATGAATACCTGGCAAAGTTTCGTTCATGCTTTCCAAAGCTAAATTCCCCGCAAGGGGATTGAAACTACTAAGAAAGAAGCGGATTGACAATTCCTGATACTTTCCAAAGCTAAATTCCCCGCAAGGGGATTGAAACCTTAAAACATCGTTAGAAGAACATTTAGCGGGGATCAAGGATAGCTTTCCAAAGCTAAATTCCCCGCAAGGGGATTGAAACATAATATCGACTTCGACATCGGGAAAAATTTCATGCAACTTTCCAAAGCTAAATTCCCCGCAAGGGGATTGAAACCAGCAAGAGTGCGTAGACGTGCTTACACGCTACCTGATTCTTTCCAAAGCTAAATTCCCCGCAAGGGGATTGAAACCGAACCGGAACTACTGGATTGCTAAGTCAAGGCTTTCCAAAGCTAAATTCCCCGCAAGGGGATTGAAACAAGGGAAGAAGGAATCAGAAGCACCTTCTCCACCCAAATCCTTTCCAAAGCTAAATTCCCCGCAAGGGGATTGAAACATTATGGAATGTGTTTGGTTGATGCGATCGCCGGACTTTCCAAAGCTAAATTCCCCGCAAGGGGATTGAAACAATCAGGCAATGCTAGTTTAACTTCTTCAATCACTAGCCTTTCCAAAGCTAAATTCCCCGCAAGGGGATTGAAACGAATAAAGAGGGTTTGTTGTCTCATTCATGCGTGCTTTCCAATGCTTAATTCCCCGTAAGGGGATTGAAACTAATGCGTACTGCGCGATCGCTAACTTCATCAACTCAGCTTTCCAATGCTTAATTCCCCGCAAGGGGATTGAAACATCGCCTTGTAATCTGATTGCATCTTCTGAAGCTTTCCAAAGCAAAATTCCCCGCAAGGGGATTGAAACACGGTTTTCAGAACCTTTTTTCAGGGTGCAAGCCTTGCACCCCTACAGATGTTTATTTTAAACTTGTGGGTAACGCATTCCAAAACGGTTGTTGTGAACCCTCACGAGTTGTATTAGTTCCGGTATACAAATCCCCCTTGAGTTCCTGATAATAACTATCATCAAGGAAATTCACATTTAACCCCGCTACAACCAACCGTCTTTTAAAATCTTCCTGTGCATAATCTCGCCCATCAATTAACGCTCCCCGAGGATTGGGTGCCAACAATTCCCCATTGACAGAAACCACATTAATTAAATTAGGCCACCAAGCATACCCACTATATCCAAATAATACCGGAACTTCTACAATTTGATCCTCATCGAGATTCAATTCTCGCTTCAGTTTCTTTAACAACGGATCAATTTTTTCTCGCTGTAACTGTAGATTGTGCTGCACCAATAACCGATTATTCAAAGCCGCCCTGACAGTTGTTTGGGTACTCAAACCCCGATTAATAGCCGCTCCTTCATAGCCCTTTTCTGCCAATTCTTCAATCAGTTCAACCCCCGCTTTTGGGCTAACAATTAACAACAACGGTTCACCCGTTTGACTGGGAATAAAATTAATAATTTCACTCACATGACGAACCATCAACCAAGACGTATCAATCTCAATCGGTGGCCCTTGAACTTGCTGCGCTTTCAGGAATTGTACCACATTGGGATGTAACGTTTCTTCTTCGGCTTTCCCATAATAAATCCGCCCCATCGGATAGTTTGAAAGGGGAGGAGTCACTTCTAAATTACTATACCAATCTAACCCTTGATTCACCACATCCAGCGAACGAGGTTCACCCACTTCAAATGAGCCAAAATTACGAGTCATTAACGATTGAGCATAATCATCACTTTCCCCGGAACGATTGCCTTGTAACGCCACTGGATAGCTTTTTAACGTATTTTCATGGGGAAACTGTACATAACCAATTTCAGTTGTATCTTGCATCCACGCTGTCTCACCTTGAGTCACTTTTGTGGTCGCGCCACTGGGTTCAACCACTTGTTTCACCTGTGTGATAAACTCTCGATTAGCACCGCGATCGCTAATATGAACTTCAGACACCGCAGCAGTATTAGGCGACATCATCCAAGGTGCAACCCCAATTTGAATACTATCAGAAGCAATCTCTTGATTTTCTCGACGAGCAACTGCTGTTAACCGCACTAAACCCGTCCAATTTTGATCGGCAAATTGTTTTGCTTCTACCCCTAAAATAATATCTTGATTATAGGTTAAAGCCTTTTCGCCAGTTAAATCTACCGGAACCCAACCCCCGGCTGTTTTTTGAAAGATATTGACAAACGGTTTAGCCTGGGTATCGGTACTAATAAAAATCTCTGATCCTTGGTATTCTGGAGAAACTTTAAAGTGAACTTCAGCTAAATCCTCACTGTCATATTTCCCATTCACAATCTGATCTTTCCAATCGGGAAAACCATCGCGATCGTCATCATCATTATTAAACAACATTAGCGGCCCGGTTGACAATGACCACTGAGTTGGGCGCACTTCATCTGATTCTGAAATCATCCCATCTCGGTTGGTGTCGGCGTACATTTCAAACCCTGGAAATTGAGGAACATCCACCGAATATTGAGAGTCTTTTTGAGGCGTGGGTTGATCTTTGATTTCTGATTGAACAATCGCCCGTTCATAAGTTGCGATCGCTAAATAGCCTTGATATTCTACAATCTTTTCAATGGCTTGTTGAGTCAGAAAAGTCTCAGAAGGAATTTGTCGCAGCGTATCAATTGCTTGTACCCAGAAATTTTGGGCGGTTTCCCAGTCGGGAGGGGTTTCTTTTCCGGTGGCTACCGCAAGTGAAGCCAGTTGAGTCACTTGTTCCCAAAGTTTGGCGGCTTCTTCTTCGCGTTGAATACGGATTTCTGTTTGACGTAATGCCCGCAGTCGAGTTTGATATTGTTGGAGTTGAAGTTCATACTGCCAAGCTTCTAAACTGGAAATATCGGGAGAACCCGAAACTTTTTCTAAGTTGGCTTTGAGTTGCTCGCGCAGTCGATATAAATCTTCTAATGATTGTGGGGTTGGGAGTTCAGTCGATGTAATGTTAGACTCTGGAGAGACAACTTCTGAGGGTTCGTCGTAGAGGCTAGACTCATCAATTCTGTATTCAATCTCAGGAGTATTAGGAGACGATTGAGCCAATACCAATTGAGGCGTTGGAACCAAGATAATTCCGACTACAACTCCAACTGTATTGATCAATGCTACCGCAACGTATCGCATCCAACTCATATCGTATCCTCAAACGTTGAGATTGATTGTACAAAAAGATAATACCGCGATTGAGTAAGATTGAATAGAGGAGACGGAGAATTTCACTTGTTCGCTGCAACCGCCAAATTTTAATCGTATTATCACTTCCCCCACTGACTAACAGTTTACCGTTATTGGCGATCGCAATCGTGTTAAAATCTTTATTGTGAGCCATCAAAGTTTCTAAAATCCGACCTGTTTTGACCTCCCATAATTTTAGGGTACTATCATAGCTGCTACTGATCAAAGTCTTACCGTCGAATGCGATCGCCAGTTCAGAAATTGACCCCAAATGTCCAGTGAGAGTTTGAGGACGTTTGTACTGATGAGGTGTCAGAATAAAATTGTTTGATTGTACAGAGAGATTGTTTGCCTTAGTGTTCATCAACCGCCAAGTCGGTTTTACCAAAACTTCCTTGACCGAGTAATTTTAGAAGACAATAGTTTTCAAAAAAAAGCAGAAAAATATTAAATTATTCTTGTTATTTCTGCTTTTCCCTGCCGATAAAATTACACGTGAACAAATCTAGATTCAGTGAAATCGATGTTAGAAAACTGAGAACAACTGACGAAAGCTTTAATTGGCGATCGCTCGCAGTAAAACATCAGTTAAACTCATTTCTTCCATATCTTCAAACGTCACGGTATTACAAATATCATATTTCGCTCCTGCCATTTGTAATTCTCGATCTAAAACCTTAAAAAACTGAGTCACCCCCGTATCATCTCCAACTTGAATTAATTCAATCCCCAATTCCTCATCTTGATTGAGTTGATTAGCCGCATTAATTGCAATTTGTTTAACGGCTTCCGCCCCTTCTATTTCTCCTCCCGTGACAATCAGAATCATTTCTCCATTCGGCTTAGAAATCTCCATCGCCCGTCGTTCAAAATAATTATCAGTCGCATCTTTCAAAACAGCGGCTAAATTCGCACGTCCAATCGGTTCATGATGTTTAAAAATCTGAGCAACTCGTTGGGAAGTCACCTGATCGTATCGTTTAAATTGGTCAGAAAATAAATAAACCGTAATTCCATCCGGGTCAAAATGTTCACAGAGAGTTGCTAATGCTAGAGTAGACTCTTGGATCATTTCCCAACGACGTTTTTGTTCAAAACGATCAAAAATCGACATACTCTGACTCTGATCAATGATCAAAGTATAGTCACGTTGCTGTAAAACCGATCCCCCTTCCAACAAAACATCCATGCGTTGATTCTCCAAGTAAAGAATATAATTTGACCCTTGACGCGATTAGGAATCGATACTCCAACCTAAATAGTTAGGCAATCGTGAGATATATCAGTTATAATGAAATAGGCTTTGATACTCTGGAAAAGATAACCTCAGTCGGCTTACATAGGCTCTAAATTAGATGTATGGCTTTCCATACGAGAGTGTAAAGGTATACAAATTAACCTAGAAATATCCCTCGACTGTTTAACTTTTTGTTACGTTTATAGCATTCTCCGTAAAAACGAGAAATGCTACAGTTCAATTAACCGACTCAGTTGTAGTGTAAGTCACATTCAACTGAGGAAACAATTCACAGGGTATCCAAGTCTGTCGTTGGTATAACTGCGATAGCGGATGCTTTTCATGAAAACTAGCCCTCCCAAACAAAAAGGGACTCAAACTTTCCAAAGCGAGAAGCGCCCCCGTCCATTGATTTTAGCATTGATGTTGACTGGGGTCTTGGCAATGGAAGCCTACCCAGCTTTTCTCAAAACAGCAGTTGAGAGTGCTGGTTTACTCGTTTCTCCTTCCTCTGTATCAGTGGCTAGCACAAGTCACTTAGTTTATTCTCAATCTGACTCATCTGTTCGTGAACAACCGATCAATCAGATTGATCCCAAAACTGATCTTAAAGCTGATCTGATTAGTAAAACCAAAAGTTCAGTTTGTCAATCGGCCGAAGCTTGTAATTATCCCCAAAAACCATCAATTTATAAAGTCTTACCGAGTCCAATATTTGGAACTCACGTCCACAAACCGACAACCAAAACTCCTGTTGAACTTCAGGTCAAGCTGGTCAACTATGATCTTCATAGCCAAGCCCAACCTCCTGATCAAATTAACTCATTACCTCAAGCGGTTGCGGAAGCCGTGCGCCAAGATGTATCAAAACAGACGGGAGTTTCTCCAGAAAAATTAACAATTACCGATGTTGAGCGTCAAACCTGGCCAAATTCTTGTTTAGGACTGGCTGAATCGGAGGAATTTTGTGGTCAAATGTTAGTGGAAGGATGGCGAGTTGCTCTTTCCAATGGTCGTCAAACTTGGGTTTATCGAACCGACTTAAAAGGACAAGTCCTTCGTCTAGAAGGGAATCAAACGTTTTCTAACTTACCCCTTTCAGTCGCCAATGCTCTGTTTAAAGATGCAGCGAACCGCTCCAGTTTACCTCATTCTGCCTTACGAATCGTCGAAGCCCAATCTCAAATGTGGCCGGATGGGTGTTTAGGACTGGGTGAACCTGGAAATTTGTGTACACTCGCGTTAGTACCCGGATGGCAAGTTAAAATCGCCAGTGGACGAGAACGTTGGGTTTATCGTACAAACGAATCGGGTTCCTTGATTCGATTAGATCAAAAAGCGAGTCAATTTAAAAATTCAGCGAGTTTGAGACTCCTGAATATTACCGATAGTCAGCTTCTTTCTCCACGAACCCAAAATTGGGTTTGGCAAGCGATTGCTTTTTGTGGGATTACAGATACCACCTATGAAACTTTATTTGGTAAAACCTGTAATGATCGACTCCCACAAAACTCAAAATTATTTTAAATAATCTTGAGTTGGGGTCGTCTGAAACGAATAAGATTGAACATGATTTTATGGCAGATTTAAGTGGAACTTGGCTCGGAACCTATTGGCAAGAAGGAGTACCAACTCGCTTTGAGGCTACATTTGTTCAAAGTGGAAATACTCTCAGTGGTAGTATTTTAGATGATAGTGATTTAGGAGAAGCGCGTTTGAGTGGTACGGTAACCGGACGAAATGTCAGTTTTACCAAACGCTACTTAATGACATCTTCTAAATCAATCAGCTATGTTGGTACCATCTCAGAAGAAGAAAACTATATCCAAGGACAGTGGGATATTGATACCCGTTTCTCGGGTCCTTGGGAAGCCCATCGCAGTGGAGACAACCTGGTTGCTGAACTCAAAACGCTCAAAAGCGAACCCGTTCCCGAGGCTGTGAGTTTAGGATAATCATTAATCTTGAGGAGGATTCTACTCTAATTATTCGTCCTGAACACTCTATTTTCAACAACGATTTCCGAAAAAAATAGTTTAACCCTTTGACATCAACCTCTCTCTGGCACTACTCTCTGAATGGAAATTTAATGAGCAGAGTCGAACTATGGGAATTGAGTTGCTTGAAAATGGGTTATCTGTTCTCGTCTCCCTGACCAAACTAATACTAGAAGCCATTTCAGTTTTATGTATTATTATTGGTTTGGGATCAACGGTAAAGTTAGTGATTCGTCAGCCTTCGGTATTGCGAGATTTACCTTTTTTTAAATTGCGATTGTGTTTAGGTTCTTGGCTAGCCCTCGCCTTAGAATTTCAGTTAGGAGCCGATATTTTAGCAACTACCGTTTCCCCTTCATTACAATCCTTAGCGAAGTTAGGTGCGATCGCCATAATTCGTACCTTTCTGAACTACTTTCTCAGCAAAGAACTCGAAACTGAGCGAGAACTTCAAGATAAAAATATAACCCGATAACTCCATTTTATCAGGTTAAATTAGAGGCTTGAACGATTAATAACCGGCCGCTTTTATATATTGTAAAATTCCCTGAGCGATCGCTTGAGCCATCCGACTGCGTTGGGCGGGATCGGCTAAAACACTGGCATCATAACTATTGGTGAGAAAACCCACTTCTACCAACGCTGAAGGCATAGAAGTATTTCGCAACACATAAAACCGTGCCTGTTTTACCCCTCGGTTGGTCATATTAAAATTCGCCAAAATACTATTTTGAATGTATCCCGCTAAAGAATAACCCGATTGATAATAAAACGTTTCAATGCCAGTTGCACCTGCCCGATAAGCCGCATTCGCGTGAATACTCACAAACAAAGTCGCCCCCAAACGGTTCGCCATCTGAACCCGAGGTTCCAGTTCAACTGTACGATCATCAAGACGAGTCATCACCGCACTCACCCCATTTTGCTCTAAAATTTGTGCCACCTGCTGAGAAATGGGCATAACAATATCTTTCTCTCGCAACCCGCCTACACCCACAGCACCCGGATCACTACCCCCATGTCCGGGGTCAATCATGACCACAACCCGTCCTTGAGGAGTTCGAGGGAGAGTGGGCTGACCCGAACCAATTGGTCGAGGCGGAAACGGTAGGGGACGACGAGAGGGGGGAGATTGACGACGAGGCGGTAAAAGCGGTCTAGGACTACTTCTCGAAGGTGTTCTAGTGTTTGTAGGCGGTTGAGGCGAGGGTTGAGAAGGCGGAGGAACAGGCGGAACAGAAGCCAAATTCATCCCCATCGGGAAAATAAGCTGTTCGGCACTATTTTGGCTTGGTTGTCCAATTTTCACCCGAGTGGCAGGTTCCACCAAAAGAGTAAAGGTTTCGGGGTCTTCTTGACGAATGCGGGTAGACAGAATCGGGCCACCGATTTCTCGTTGAGGAAGTTGAATATTTTCCGGGAGTTTAGCCGAGAAAAAGGTAATCCCATAGGCACCGGTTTCTCGATCCCAACCGTGAGTGTAGTTAAGCGGTTGGTCGGCTTTGACGACAAAATAAGTCTGATCTTGTAGCTCAACCGATTCAATCGTCGCTAAACCTGTCGAAACTTGAATCGCTGGAGGTGTACTGCCTTGGGGCCAAATCGCCACCCCTCCGGCGGAAGGTCGAGCGTCCCAATTTTGACGAGTATTAGGGGTACTCATTGTCACCCGCACCACAGGCGGCGAGTTCGATAATTGCGTGACTTGGGTAACACTGACCCCATCTTTACTCACCCGTTGACGAAAGGTACTCGACTGCGAGGTTAAAGTCGCTCCCAAGACATCAACCGTCATCCAGGTGCCATCTTGACTGCGCTTAAATTCGATCTGGGGCATTTGACCGCCAGTATGCAGTACAATTCCATCATCGCGCACTTCTACGTCATCTACAGATGTTTGGCTAGTGGTGGGTCTAGGTTGAACCGCAGTTTGTGTCGAAGGAGAGGGAGTCGGATAATTTTGGCGGTTAACGTTGACCGAACGACTGGCTGTTGGGGTGCTTGCGGAGGTTGAGCCACCAATGGGTTGCGGAGAAGGAAGCTGTACCGTCCACTCCGTCGGAGAAATTCCCCGAAACTGAACCCTTTGGGGATCGAGGGTGTATCCATCAGCGAGTTCAACAACAATACGAGCGGTTTGAGCATCGAACTGGCCCAACCGAATTTCTCGAATGGCTCCCCCAAATGACTGTTTGCGAGTGACACTTCCCAGTGTTGTTCCGGGTAAATCAATCACTAAACGAGTCGGGTTGGAGAGTAGAGAAGCACTGGGTTGTACTCCTCCTTGAGTTGTAAAGGAGAGTCGATTCTGCGAAGTCTCATATCGCCAGTATTGCAGTTGAGCAGCTTCAGCCGGAGAGACGAATAAAAATAGACTGACTAAACTGGGGAAGATCCAGCGCAGCAATAGTGTTTTTCCCATGCCTAACACAGTGAGGAAGTCGAACGAACCTTAAGAAGTCGATACTTAGCCATAAGCTCAAGAATCATATCACAGATTATGCCTTCTGACAGCGGGACTGCATAACGGATAACCTGAGTTGGAAATAAATCTGTATCAATTGAATCTCCACAACGATCTCTCAAAATTGTATTCTAGAGAATGAACTTGCTAGAATAACACAAGTTCCTAAAGACAGAGATATCGACAAAATGGATATCGCTATCGAGTCGTCATTGCTTCACTGTTCAATCAATGATTTGTTATTCCCATACGGCTTGTTATTGGGCAAATCAGCAAAGTTGAACAAAATTTTTGATTTTCTAGGGATCGTCGGGTTGATTGCAGAAGGAGGTTAAGTTGAGTCTCAATTCTAAGCTGAGATTAACAAATCAATTGGAGTTTTGTGCTCAGACCAAATCACAGCTATCTCCAACCGAGGAGATGTTTTATTATTTTGCTTATGGTTCTTGTATGTGTCCAGTAGACTTACAGCGAACCATGGGAGAATTAACCTATCAATATGTGATGGGGCCTGCGATTCTTCAAGGGTATCGACTCGGCTTTTATCGGCGATCGCAACGTCGAAATTGTGGGGTGCTTGATATCGTAAAAGACCCTAATTCTGCGGTGGAAGGGGTTCTTTATCAGCTTCCTCAACGGATGAGTGATTTACTCGATGAACGCGAAGAAGTTCGTTTTGATACTCATCAAGGGATTCATATCGGTGGCTATCAACCTGAACGGATTGAAGTTTTTTATTTGAATCAATTATACACGAATGTTCGCACCTATACTGTAATTAATAAGTTACCGGAAGAACTCGCTCCCAATGATTGGTATTTTAACGTCGTTTTACGGGGTGCGGTGACTTGTGGACTCACTCAAGAATATTGCTGGAAATTGTTTGAACATATGCACAAACTTCAACAAAAACAAATTCAAATTTCATCTCCTTTATTACGTTCGGCGTAAATTAGTAACTGGAAAAATTGTAGAGACGTTGTATCTAGCATCTCTACACCAATATTAACACCAATTATAGAGAGATTAAGTACAACGAGAATCTGGCTCTTGCATAAATAACTTTTTTCAAGTATGATCATCAGCTTGGCTATCACTAAAATCAAGAGTTGAGATTAAGTTGACATGAGGCTTTAAGGAGGGAATGATAGACAACTCTATCACTTTTATAGATTTATTTGCTGGTATTGGTGGTTTTCGTATTGCTCTAGAAAAAGCTGGCTATCGCTGCATTTATTCTTGTGAAATTAACCCAGCTTGTCAAAAGGTTTATGATCAAAATTTTGGAGAGATTCCGGAAAACGATATCTCTAAAATAGAAATTAATAAGATCCCTAATCACGATATTTTAACCGCAGGCTTTCCTTGTCAACCCTTTAGTATTTGTGGGAAAAGAAGTGGGTTTAAAGATACAAGAGGAACACTTTTTTTTCATTTATGTAAAATAATAGAAGCTAAAAAACCTCAAGTTATTTTTTTGGAAAATGTCAAGCATTTACTCCATCATGATCAGGGTAAAACTCTAGATACTATTTTGTATTCATTAGAAGATCTAGGGTATTTAGTAGACTATAAGATTTTGAATGCTAAAGATTTTGGAGTTCCTCAAAATCGAGAACGGATTGTTATTTTTGGCACACTCAGTAAAAAATTTAACTTTAATTTAGTTAGAACTAAATCACCTTTCCCATCATTACTTAGTTTTTTGGATAAAAAGGGAGACTTTGAATATTTGACTCCTAATGAATACACTTTAATTGATCATCCTAAATGTCAAGATTCTGGATTATTATTTGTAGGTTATCGTAATAAAAATATCTGGAAAAAAGGAGTTAGACCTAATACAGAACATCTTTCTAGAGTTCATCGACAACCCAATCGAATTTATTCTGTTGAGGGTGTTCATCCTACCTTACCTTCTCAGGAAACATCAGGAAGATTTTTTATTTACTTACCACAAGAAAATGCGGTTCGTAAATTAACGATTACTGAGTGTTATAAGATTATGGGATTTCCCTCTGATTTTAAAATTCACCCGAGTCTAGCAGAATGTTATAAACAAATTGGTAATTCTGTTTGTATTCCTATGGTTTATGAACTGGCAGTTCAACTCAAAAAACAAAATTTAATCAACAATAGTCATGATGATATTAGTTCCAAAAATACTTTTAACAATTCATCTCAAACTATTCAAAGGGAGTGATACCGCTTCCGATCAAACATCTCAGAGTGCAGGAGATCTAGAAATTTTAGATAAAAATCAAAACTTAATTGAAGCAATAGAAATTAAGCATGGTAAAGAAATTGATTTACAAATGATTCGTATTGCCAAGGATAAAATCATTAAATTTAATCCAAGAAGATATTATATATTTTCTTCTGCCGATCCTGAAGTGAAAACATCTGAAATCAGTCTCATTGAGAATGAAATGGCTAAAATTATAAAAGAACACGGATGTTTTGTAATCACCAATGGAATTCTTCCGACTTTAAAATCTTACTTGCGATTAATTAACTCTATCGAAGATTTTGTCATGAATTACTCGACCTTAATTGAATTAGATCCAGAACTTCAAGCGATTCATAAGGTCAAATGGAATGAAATTTTGTCTTCTTTAGATAACTAAAAACACACAATTTCACCCCAAATACTGTTCACTGATTTAAGACGCTTCTTTTTGTTCTTTGTACAGAGACTTAAATTGTTTTTGTTGTTGTTTGTGATCGACAATGGGTTCGGGATAGTCGCAAGCTTCTCGATCTTGTGATGAGATTTTTCCGCTGACTAAATCTTCTGTTTCTAAACTACTTAATTCCGGCAACCATTGACGAATATATTCCCCTTCAGGATCATATTTTTGGGTTTGAGTTGTGGGGTTAAAAATTCTCAAGGGTTTGGGGTCCATGCCACTGGATGCACTCCATTGCCATCCCCCATTATTAGCCGATAAATCCCCATCAATCAATTTTTGCATAAAATATTTCTCGCCCCATTGCCAATTAATCATTAAATCTTTGGTGAGGAAATTAGCAACAATCATCCGACAACGGTTGTGCATCCATCCACTTTCATTGAGTTGTCGCATCGCTGCATCAACAATCGGATATCCGGTTTTTCCTTCACACCACGCTTGGAAATGTTCTTGATTTTCACTCCAAGGAAAGTCTTTAAAATGATCCCGATAAGGGCCATTTGCTAGTTCTGGAAAGTGATACATTGCTTGTTGATAAAATTCTCGCCAAGCGAGTTCCTGTTGCCATACTTTAATATGATTTCTCGCTTCATCACTGCGAGTATTTTCCATCGCTTCCAGGGTTTTTGCCCAAACAGTACGAATCCCAATTACTCCAAATTTCAACGCTGCACTCAGTTGAGACGTGCCATCATTCGCCGGAAAATTGCGTTGTTCGTCGTATTCAAATAAAGCGCGATCACAAAACTCCTCTAAACGATTTTGAGCCGCTTCTTCTCCGGGTTCTAAAACTAACTCATTCTCCCAAACAAAGCCTAAATCTTTGGGAGTTGGTAAATCAATTATACCATTTTTTCGAGCCGTTTTCAATTGTTCTTCGTTCAGTCCAGTTGGATTTTGAGAAAAAGTATGAATTGGTTTTTGCTTCTTTCTTTTGCTCCAATTATTCCAATAGGGCGTGTAAACCTTATAAGGTTCATTTGCAGATTTTGTCCGAATTTCATCCGGTGTATGAAGTAACTGATCCCAAACCGTTTCAACTCCAATATTGACTGATTTTAAGGCTTCAGAAACCTGTTGATCGCGTTCTTTTGCATAGGGTTCGACATCCAAATTCCAATAGACTGCTTTTGCCTCTAATGCTTTGGCAAGTTTGGGTATGGCTTGACTAGGTTTATCCTGTAAAATCAACAGTTGACTGCCAAGTTTTTGATACTGTTGTTGCAGCTTTTCTAAACAGCCTATCATATAAGTGACTCTAGCCGGAGCAACATCATCTTTCTCTAGAATATTCGGATCAAGACAAAAAATACCCACGAGTTGAGAACTTTTTTCTCGGGCTGATGCTAATCCTTTGTGATCAGAAATTCGCAAGTCACGACGATGCCAAAATAAAATTAAATCAGACATAAAAAATCAAACAGGAGACAGTTAACAAGTTTAGCTGAATTTAAACAATTAGTTTTTGAGAAAGGGTTTAGCCAATAATAAACTAGAAATCGATTTCGAGTCTACAGGCTCACCGTCTAGGATAGCTTGTTCTAACTCTTGCGGAGTCATTAATACCACCTCAATATCTTCATCCTCATCCTGTGCGGGTGGTTTTTCAAGTTTTTCTAAATCTTCGGCGAGAAATGAATAGATAATTTCATCAGAATAACCGGGTGCGAGAATAAATTGTCCGAGTTTACGCCATTTGTGGGCGCGATAACCTGTTTCTTCTTCAATTTCGCGCTTAACAGTGTCTGCGGGATTTTCATTATTATCAATCGTTCCGGCAGGAAATTCTAGAGTGCGTCCCTGTATTGCAAAACGATATTGTCTAACTAGCACTAATTTTCCGTCTGAAGTCACGGGAATAATCAAGGCGCCACCCGGATGACGAATACATTCCCATTCTCCAACAGCGCCGTTGGGAATGCGAAGACGGTTGACTTCGTAGCTAAAGCGACGTCCCTGATAAAAAAGACGGTGTTGGAGAATTTCGGGTGGTTCAGATCCAAGTGTCATAGGATTGAAGATTAAAAATTTTAGATTAAACAGTTGGTCATCTCTAGAATATCCTACACGATTTGGAGAATTCACGATTTTTAGTTCTTCGCAAAATTTAATCTCTTGAAATTGTGTACGGGTTAGATTTCAAACGATAGAATGAATTTTTAGAGAACAATGAGCTGGAATCAATGATGCAATATTTGAATAAGTCTGCTTTGAATTGGTGTCAATCTTCTGGGGTTGTTGCTTTGCTTTTGGGTGTATTTTCCACTCTTGTTACTGCTTTTCCTTTGAACGCCGCAGATGAAATTAATTTTGTGTTTGCTACGGCTCGGGTATCGGTTCCCATTCGTTCTTTAGAAAACTTTGCTCGAACAGGAGAAATTGATCGTCATCTCAGAACTTATTTTAATTTAGCCAGGGCAACACCCGCAGAAAAAGCTAAATTTCAGGAAACTCTAAGTCGGCGAATAGATGTCAATACGATTCAACTCTCTCGCATTTTAAACACAGCCATTGGTGCAGATATTCTCTCAATTCTTGGGCTGTATATTACCGTTAAAACTGGAGAAGATGAGCAATCGGCTTTAAAGACAGCCCTAATTGAATCTGCATCGGATTCTCAAGGATTAACCGTATTAAATTTTCTCGATCATCTCCCCAGTAACCTACAGATTAATCTGGATCAAATTCTTAGGTTAAGAAATACAATTCAAGTCGTTATTAATGCAACTCGTGTTCTCAATGAAGAAGTGGCGAATTTATCGAGGGAAGCGACGCTTTTAGATCAAACGGATTTTTCATCTTTAGCCGATCTCCGTCAGCCCGGAACTTACGGTGTCGAGGAACCTCAACGGTTATTCCTGTATGATGCTCAACGCAACCGCAGATTTTATGTCGATCTTTATCAACCGCAAATCTGGCGAACAGGCAAAACTCCTGTTGTGATTATCTCTCATGGTTTGGCTTCAAGGCCTGAAGATTTTGCCAGACGGGCTAGACATTTGACCTCTTACGGCTATGTGGTTGCGCTTCCTCAACATCCGGGTAGCGATCTCCGTCACGTGGAAGACTTGTTAGCTGGTCGAACTCAGGAAGTTTTTGAGGTGCAAGAATTTATTAATCGCCCTCAAGATATTAGCTTTGTTTTAGATGAGTTGGAACGACGAAATGAAAAGTATTTTGAATCCCGACTTCAACTAGATCGGGTGGGAGTGTATGGTCATTCTTTTGGGGGATATACAGCCTTAGCAGTGGGGGGTGCAGAAATTGATTTAGAAAATTTACAGCAGGAATGTGAGGAAGAATTTAGCTACTTAAATACATCTTTACTGTTGCAATGTCGCGCTCTTTCTTTACCCAATTTACCCACTCAATTTCGTGATCCGAGAGTTCAAGCGGTGATTGGTGCTAATCCGGTTAATCGAAGTATTTTTGGTCAAAACGGTTTAGTGGCTGTCGATATTCCGGTTTTGTTGGGGGCGGGTCTTTATGATCCGGCAACTCCAGCGATTTTTGAACAGGCGGGTTCTTTTATTTGGTTACAATCTCCGCAGAAGTATTTGATGATTATTGAAGGACAGGCCCACGTTGATTTTTCTCAACTCGATGCTGGAATAACAGACGCGATTAATTCCGTTGAACAGTTGATTCTTCCAAGTCCCGAGTTAATTGATAGTTATGCCAATGGTGCAGTTGTTGCTTTTTTTGAGATTTATATTGCCAATAATCAAGAGCTAATCCCTTATCTATCTTCGGCTTACTTTGACTATATTAGTCAAGGACAGTTATTCAAAGGTTTTTTGATTGACGGCTCGGGGGCGGAACCCTTAAAACAAAAGTTGCTCCCTTTCAAACAAGAATTCCTCAGACAGAGATCTACTCCGGACTGATCCAATGGCCAAAATTACTCGGCATCTGTTCCCATTCAGAGCCTTTTTCTAAACCGAGAGACAGATTTTGTAAATTAGTGTAAAATACTATGAAGTTATCAAAATCCCTTGCTACTCTACAATAGAGGCATATTTCAAAGCGTCTTTAGCTCGGGTTAATCATTCCTATCAGGACAACTAATGTAACATTACTTAATATTGCCGCTATAATGATTCGTGTGAGCAAGCGAGCAAAGGAATGGTACAAGCTTTGTTTGGAAGCACTCCTTTTCAGACCCAAGGTGGCGATCGCATCGTCAGCAAAGCTGTTGGTGCAGCAATCGCAGCACTATTCAAGCGTTCTGAAAAAGTTGAGGCAAACGTCCGTGCTGAACCCGTAGCCAAGCTGTTACAGGGCAGTGTAGATGGCTTTGACTTCATCGGCCAAGGAATGCTGATGTATAACGGGCTTCGTATTGCGGTGATGGAACTCTACCTAGAAGCGGTATCGATTGATTTCGGTGCAATCTTCGCAGGTAACGTGAAGTTACGGCAACCCACGCAAGCCACGATGCGAGTCGTTTTAACAGAGGAGGATTTAACGTCTTCGTTCAATACTCCTTTTATTATCGATAAGCTACAACGACTGCAATATCAAGGACAATCGTTAAAGTTTAGCGATACCGAGATGCGGATTACGCCCGAGAAAAAGCTGCATCTGCAATCTCAGGTACGAGTTGGTGATTCTAATCAGCCTATTTCGCTTAACTTTACGAGTCAAGTTGACATTGAGGAACGTCGTAAGATTCAGTTTACCGATGTCTCCTACGAAGGAAACTCTGAAGCAGTGAGTCTCGGTAAAGCATTGATTGATCATGTTAACAACTTGCTGGACTTAGATAAATTCGCGCTCGATGGCACAAGTTTGCGGATAGACCGATTGCGAATCCAGAATGAATCTTTGATCTTTTATGGAGCAGCTCAAATCAACCGATTTCCGCAAATGAAAAAACGTTAGTTAAGGATTTTAACGGAATTGAAATTTATCGCTCTTACTCGGTTTCCTCGTTCAAGTGTAATTTTTTGCGGGTTATACTCGGCAGTACACATAATCCTCCTGCTATTGCCAAAGCGAGGAATATCGAGAAGCGATCACTTCCTTCTATTGCCTGTTTTCCGCTAACGCCTAGCCAAGTGTAAGTAAACGTTCCCGGAATAATTCCCAAGAAAGTTCCGACAGTATAAGATTTCAACTCAATGGCGGTGAGTCCAAACAAAAAGTTGGATAAGTTAAAAGGAAAAATCGGGGCCAACCGCACAAATAACACAAACTTCAATGGGTTTTGAGCCGTAGCTCGATTAAATTTTCTGAATATTCGCTGGCGACCAAAGATTTTTTGCGACCAATTTCGCAGTAAATATCGAGAGACTCCAAAGGCTGCGATCGCTCCAATTGTAGCAGCAATCACTGACCAAACTGTTCCCCAAACTAAACCTAAAAAGATTCCTCCTGCCATAGTTAACGGAATTACTGGAATACCGATAACAGTTAGGAGGATGTAGAGTAGAATATATGCAAAAATCGCCCAATTTCCCCATTGTTTAATCGAATTCGTCAGCAAAACCGGATCGAGATGATCGAGTTTCCAAGGACTGAAATAAACCACCCAGAGAAGGCTAACCAGACCCAGAGTTAACCAAAAACGCCGACTTTTGAGTAACTTTTTGGGGAAAATAGGCATTATTTTTTAGCCTTGTTCTTCTGCTATTTTTTCATTTAATGCTTTACGAGCAATTTTTGTAACATAAACGGTCACGGCAACAGTAGCCACTAAACCCACACCATAAAGAATCCATTCTCCTGTGGTTTTTGAGCGTTCTTCTAAGGCTAAAGTTGCTAATTCTCCTGCGAGAGAACCGATATAAACATACATAATTGTTCCCGGAATCATACCAATCCAAGACGCAACGACATAATCCCGGAGAGAAACTTTAGTTAATCCAAACGAATAATTGAGTAAGTTAAAAGGGAAAATGGGAGACAGTCGAGTTAACCCCACAATTTTCCAACCTTCTCGGGCTACAGCTTCATCAATCGCCTTAAATTTCTGGTTTCCCGCGATTTTTTTAGCCACCCAACCTCGGGCTAAATATCGACCGACTAAAAAGGCACAAGTTGCCCCAGCGACAGAACCGATTGAAACATAAATTGAACCCGTAAAAATACCAAAGATTGCACCGGCTCCCAAAGTTAAAATTGAACCCGGAAGAAATAACACCGTTGCCAGAATATACACCACAATAAATGCGACTGGCCCCCAATACCCAAGATTAGCAATCCAGTCTAAAGTCTCTCGCAGATAATCTTGGATAGAGGAGAAAGAATCAGAGAGATTAAACAATTTTCCGGCTAAAATAATCAACATTGTGACTCCAATACCTAACAGTATTAATTTTAAAGGTTTGGAGATTTTTTTTCGTGAGGTTAGAGATTTTTCTGAAGAATTCATCTGAAAGATTTTGACTCCGCAATTTTATATTCAGTCATCGGAAATTAAGGCACCACCACAGCTTGAACCGCATCCAGCCGTACACCCATAACAAAAGGGTGCGGTTTGGATTTCTCGAATCACATCTAAGTTCTCAAACTCCAGTAATTTTTTGATGGTTAAAAGTTCACCTGTTGAGGTCTGAGCCGGAATATTTTCCATTTGATTGAAGTCACAATCATAAATATTTCCGAGATAATCAATCGAGAGTTGATCGCGACACATTAAATGTTCAGTTGTCTGGGAGTTATAGTTGTCTTCGAGAAATTGTAGGTAAGGTTGATGAATATTTTTATTTTTTAGATAAAACTTAGTGCGGCCAATGGGTAAGTTAGTAATCGTAAAAAGTTGATTAAAATCAAGATCAAAGTGTTGTTTAAGATAGTGTTTATAGGCGGGTTCAAGCTGTTGTTGTTCTGGAGGCAAAGAAAAAGATTGAGGCTGAGGCAAAGGAGGATTATACACTAAATCTAATACCAAATTTTGTTGCCTACCATACCCAAGCTGATTCAGCCTTTGAATAGCGGCAATGGAATCTTGATAAACACCTTTACCTCTCATTTTGTCAACGTTATCTTCCAAATAACAAGGCAAAGATGCTATAATTCTGACCTGATGTCGAGCGCAATACTCTGGAATCTCTTGAAATCCATCAACAAAATAAATCGTGAGATTGGAGCGCACAATCACTTCTTTTTCACATAAACGAGCAGCTTCTACAAGAGGTTTAAACCCATAATTCATCTCGGGTGCTCCTCCAGTCAAATCAACGGTTTGAATTTGGGGAAAACGATGAATGAGTTCGATCAATTGATCGCAGATTTCCGGAGAAAGTTCTTCGGTTCGTTTGGGGCTAGCTTCGACATGACAGTGGGTACAAGCCAAATTACATCGCTTACCCAAATTAATCTGTAACACAGAGATGGGCTGCTTAGTTAGAGGAGAACCTAATTTATGATCAAAGGGTGTCAAAGTTGTTTTCAGCATGATTTATCCCGGTTTGGAGTTAGAAGTTATGAATGATGGTAGCAGCAAACTTCCATCCGCTTCAATCTAAACGCTTTGATCTTGATTGCTTTTCAAGTCATGTTCGATCCGATTGGTGTTTCCCATTGCTATTGCTCTTGTTGATGTCCTGTTGCTGTTGTTTCTATTCTTATTCAAAGCCGAACGACTGAATTTATCCTGAGAAAAAGCTGAGTATTCGATAATATAGAGTGAGATCAGATGTCAAAATCTAAAAACAAGAAATTATAACGAGCATGGATAGTCTTGAACTTTTTCAGTATTATGTTGCTTGTCATTGATTTTATATCTCTTTTTAATCTATGGCTTTTAAAATGATAGTAATTTTTTGTGATTAAGTGCCATTTGTTGTTGACTTTAAATATGCAAATTATCCATCCAGAATCAAAAGTGGTCATCATTTGGGAATCTCTAATTGTTTTAGTTACTCTCTACAATTATCTGGCGATTCCATTTCGGATTGCTTTTAAAACGAGTAGTGGTGGCATCTGGCTGATCTTAGATATTTTAAGTGACTCTATATTAATTACTGATATTTTTCTGCGGTTTCATATGGGATATATTGATCAGGGAGCATTTATTAATGATCAACAAAAAATTCAACAACATTACCGCGCTAACGATTTTAAAATTAATTTAATTGCCAGTTTTCCTGTTGATATTCTGATCAGAGTTTTGTTTCCTAGTCTTCCTGGCTATGTCATTGGTATTGCCAGACTTCTTCGACTTTTACGAGGTTTTCAATGTTTAGGAATCTTCAGACGATGGGAGAATAATGTTAATGTTAATCCGGTGGTAATTCGGATGATTAACTTAGTGATGATTATTTTTCTCATCGATCATTGGGTGGCTTGCGTATGGTTTTTTATTGGAGAAACAACAAAAATTTCCAATGAATCTTGGTTAACCAGTGCTTCTTTAGAAAATGCACGTACTACTACCCAATATATGAAATCACTCTATTGGTCAATTACCACTTTAACAACTGTCGGCTATGGAGATATTACCCCAACAAATGACTTGGAAATTGCCTTTACTTTGATTATTATGTTTTTAGGAGTGTCCATGTATGCGTTTATTATTGGTAACGTTGCTTCGTTAATTGCCAATTTAGATGCAAATCAAGGACGTTTTCGAGAAAAATTGGATCAAATTCAAGCCTATATGCGTGAACGTCGAATTCCTTCACCCTTACAACAGCAAGTTCGAGATTATTATCAATATATGTGGGAATATAGCCATGATGCTTCTATGGAATTGGACTTTTTAGATGAACTTCCCCACTCTATAAAAACTCGTATTTATCTTCATCTCCATCAAGAACTCTTAGAAAAAGTACCTTTATTTAAAGAAGCAGATAAAGGCTTTATCGAAGACTTAGTGATTAAATTAAGACCTCGGATCTTACCCCCAGAGGACTATATTATCCGAGAAGAACAGTTAGGCCATGAAATGTATTTTATCAAACGAGGAGAAGTGATTGCTTTTTCTGAAAAAACAGGTCGAGTTTATCGGACAATGACAGCCGGAATGTTTTTCGGTGAAATTGCGCTTTTATACTCTAGTCGGCGAACAGCTTCGGTGAAAACCCAAACCTACTGTGAACTTTTTGTGTTGTACAAAGATGATTTTGATCAAGTCTTAGAAAACTATCCTCGCTTTTGGGAAAAAGTAAAAGAAATTGCTGAACAACGCTTTCAAACCAAGTAACTCTTTTGAGTTTTGAGTTTTGAGTTTTGAGTTTTATTGTCGAGTTTTATTCGACTTGTTCGATAGGCGTTTGAGAAGGTTGACCTGTAAGATCAAATCGATTCATAAGATAGATCACTCCAGTCGCGACAATTGTTCCTAATACTAACCCAATAATCACTAAAAAAATAAAAGAACGACGAAGAACTTTAATCGTCTCTGGATGGGGTTCTTGATGTTGTACATCATCATCAATCGAGTCTGTATCTGGATGATGATTATTAAGTGTATTTAAAGCATCATCAGAACGATGACCATTCTCTGAATCGGGATTTGAATTGGAAAATAAATTCATTGTAATTTCCTGTTTGGGATTGAGATCAAAAAAACAATCGATTAATGTAATTTTTTAATTAACCAATTGTTTTCAGTTTGAGAACGCTCTAAACTCTCCTCTGTGAGCTGTTAAGAGGCAGAAGATTGACTGGCTTGTTTTTGTTGAATTTGGGGAGACAGACGATTCATCGCTTGTTTCACAAAAGATTGCAATAACGAAAGCTGTTGGTTTTGCTGAAACACAGTTTTCAAGGTTTGATTGAGCGCGTTAAGATTGAGGGCAAACTGACCCGACTCCTGCTCATCTATCTCTAACGTTTGAAAATATTCCACTAAACTTAAACCCGCAATTCGAGTTAAATAGGCTGCACTCACGCCTTGAACCACGCCACCCGCGACAAAGGTCATTGTATTACTTTTTAACATCGAGGTTAAAGTTTGAGTGGTCAGTTCTACAAACCCTAATTTCAACATCTGACTTCCCACCGTTTTCGCCACTTCTTGGGCTTGGTCTAGAGAAAACTTTTGCTGATAAATTCCACCCAAATCAATCACTAACTGAGCATTAATTGCCGCAGTTGCTAATACATCCAACGCCGGAACCGGATTTGCAAAAGCTGTCGCGGCAGCGATCCATTGATATTGTTCAATGATCGGTAAAGCCTGTTCCCGTCTAACTTGATTTAAACCCGTTTTTACTTGGGCTTGTAAGGCTTTGGCTTGTCGATAAGTCGTCGCCCAAACTAAAGATTGTTGTTCTTGTTGTAAAATCTGACTGAGCCGTTGAGTTAGGGGTAGAATTTCCGGTTGTTGCGCTTCCATCCATTCTTTAACTGAACCATCGGCTTGATGTTGACGGACTTTCACGGGACTCGGAGAAGCGGCGATCGCCATCACATCTTCGGGTTCTAACAATCCCTGCATGGTTTCTCGCAGGCGTTGGAGGATAACGGGTTGTTCTTCCTGGGAATGTTGATCTTGCTTGTTCCAAACGAAGATCACCCGCTGACTTTGCAGTAAAAGTTGAGAAATGGTTTGATATTGGGGATCGGTGACATCCCCACTGATGAGAAAGAGGACAATATCACAATTTGTTAATCCATTTTGCTGTCCTTCGGGAATTTCCACCCAGGTTAACGGTTGGCTGTATTGAGGGATATCATAGTTAGATAAGACCTGCATTAACAGGGTTTTTCCCACCGATTTTCCCCCCATAACCCCAATCGATAAGGCTTGACGTTCGAGTTGAGAGGAGAGTTCGGTAAGCTGTTGTTGGAATTGAGCAATGTTGGCGGTAAAATCCTGTGGAGAGCGGCTTTGTTGAGCAATGGTAGTCAACTTTTCGATCATCGTTCCCGTTTGAGCGAGTGCTTGATCGACGCTTTGGCGATCCACAATTTTGGGAGTCAGGGCGGGGGTGGTTTGGGGAAACTGTCGCTGTAGCCACCAAAGCCCGGCTCCGATGGCCATTGTCCCCACTAATGCGGTTTCACCCAATTCAGCGGCCGAATGCGCCATACTGTTGACTAACCAGAGTAAAAAAGAGAGTCCGATTCCCCCAACTAGAATGGGGCGTTGTAATTTAGCCGTCATAATAAAAAATTGTGATAACTGATTGAAATAACGTTACATTCAAGCTTAGATCAAAACTGAAGCTATGCTTAATATTGTACCGGGATCAACGTCATACGCTGATAAGACTATGAGCTTAAATTTTCGATTTGCCATTGTTAGCGATCTCCATATTGCCCTTTCTCACACGATTTGGGATCATCCTACACGGTTTCATCTGGTTGAAGTCAGTATTCCGACGTTAGAACTTGTTCTTGAACATTTAGCCGAATGTGACTTAGACTTTTTGCTGTTACCGGGTGATTTAACCCAAGATGGGGAGATTGATAATCATGTTTGGTTGAGTAAACGTTTAGCTAAACTTCCCTTTCCGGTTTATGTGGTTCCGGGAAACCATGATGTACCGCTCTCGGTGGGAAATGACAAGGTAACAGGTTTGAGTGATTTTCCCCGGTATTATCATCAGTTTGGCTATGAAAACATTGATCAGTTGCACTATACCCATGAGATTTTACCGGGAGTGCGGTTGATCGGGTTAAATTCTAACATTTTTGATCAAACGGGAAGACAAATCGGTTATCTTGATCAACAGCAACTTGACTGGTTAAAAGCAGTGTTAGCAACGACTGAGGATGAGTTGGTGATGGTAATGTTACATCATAATGTGATTGAACATCTTCCGGGTCAAGCGACTAATCCTTTAGGTCGTCGGTATATGTTAAAAAATGCACCGCAATTGTTAGAAATACTGGATCAAGCTGGCGTAAAGCTTGTGTTTACGGGTCATTTGCACGTTCAAGATATTGCTCAATGGCAAAATATTTATGAGATTACAACAGGTTCTTTAGTGAGTTATCCTCACCCTTATCGGATTGTCAATTTCCGAACAGAATCGGATGGAAAACAGGTATTACAGATTGAGTCTCATCGTATCACTTCTGTTGCCGGCTGGCCGGATTTAACCGAACAGTCACGGGAGCGGATTGCCGATCACTCGTTTGCATTTATGACAAAATTGTTAACCAGTCCTCCTTTAAGTTTACCACAGGAACAAGCGGTTCAGTTGGCTCCTGATTTGCGTTATTTTTGGGCTGATGTTGCCGGAGGAGATGCGGAGTTACATTTTCCCACGTTACCGACTCCGGTTCGAGATTATTTTGAGGCATTTAGTAGTGAGTCTGCAATTGATAATCAGGCAACGTTATTGCTGAGTTAATTCTGTTTTAAACGAGACATTATGGGGCTGATAAAATTTAATTTTCGGCGAATTGTTTGATAATAATATTGTACCGTTAAGAAAGCGATGGCGTGTCTCAATGAATTTGTGAATAGTCTGGCTCTCTGAAAGACTTCCCCCTAACTTGCTTAAGATTCCTAATGAGCAACCCTAATTCTTTACTGGATAATCTACTCCCAAATTCTACACGAACAGACCTGCAAATCCAGGTTTATTTTAAATCTTCTCTGACGGCTTTATCCCACGCGATCGAAGATTTAGTGCTAGCGAGATCAGATCAACCTCTAGTAATTGCCAATTTTCAACAAGAGCGTTTTTATCGGCAAGAAATTCGTCGCTATCGTCAAATTGCTCAACAAAGTGATCAGGTTTATGTTTTAGCAGTACCGGAAGTTTCATCCAACTTGAGTTTAAATTCTGAACCCTATGAAATCATTCCCCTAAACCCTGATGATGAACTCGCACAAGAATGGCATTTAGTGATTGTTGCGGCAGATTATACTGCTTGTTTGGTGTGTCGAGAACACCCGGAAGCGGGAAATATTGTCGATCAAGCCCGACGATTTCAAGGATTGTGGACCTTTGATCCTCAAATCAGTCGCTCGGCGGCTCGCTGGCTCTTAGACTATATTGTGGCTGATTCTCCCCAACTCAAACCCAAAGTCGAACAGGCTTACCAACAATACCAACTAACCCCTGAAACCTCTCAATCCGTTTCTCTACAGAGCCAACAAGCCATTAATACGGAAATCTTTGCGACTCGACTCGTCACCTATTTACAGACCAATCAGTATAAACTCCTCAAAGCTTACCGGGCGATCGCCGAAAAAGAACGTCGAGAACGTCTGATTAATGTGATGGCGACGGCAATTCGCAGTTCCCTCAACTCCAGTGAGATTTTCAGCATTGCAGTGCAGGAGATTGGCGAAACCTTTGAAAACTGTCGCTGTTTACTCTATCGTCTCAATCCTCGGGCGCGAGAAGCCGAAATAGAATATGAATTTCTCCCCTCGGGAATGGTGTCCTTAAAAGGACAATCTTGGTCTTTAATTGATAATCCCTTATTTGTGGCGGTTCAGGCTCAAGATCGGGCGTTAGCAGTTGATGATGTCTCGAAAAATTCCTACTTGTTGGAAAATGCACTGTTGAGGACAAAGATTGAAAAAGCGAATATTCGGGCTTGGCTGTTGGTTCCTATTCGTTACCGAGGAAGCTTGTTAGGGATGATCGAGTTGCATTATGGGGGGGTGCAAGCCTATCATTGGCGGGGTCAAGATATTGCGTTACTCGAAGCGATCGCGACTCAAATTGGTGTGGCGCTCACTCAAGCGACAGCTTATGCAAATTTAATCTCACTCAACGAACAACTCGAAGCCCTAGAACGGATTCAAAATAACTTAATAGCCATTGTCGGTCACGAACTGCGAACCCCCCTTTCGACGATTCAAGTTTGTCTCGAAAGTCTAGCAAGTGAACCGGATATGCCGATTGAATTTCGCCAAACCATGCTGGATATGGCATTAACCGATTCGGAACGACTGCGACGGTTGATCCAAGATATTCTCACTTTGTCTAAGTTGGAAAGTGGTCAAACTTCAAAACGTCCAGAACCGCTACAACTCCAAGAAGTGGTTGAGTTTGCTCTGGCGGGTTTGAGAACGATTTGGGGAAGTGAGGGCTTACCCCCGATCAAGATCGAGTTATCCCCGCAATTGCCTTGTGTACGGGCAGATGGAGAAGGATTGGTGGAAGTGTTAACGAAATTGTTGGATAATGCCTGTAAGTTTACCGGAACGGCTGGACAGGTGACGATTCAAGCGAGAATCATGCCCCCGGTCGCTAATCAAAAGCGTCCCCGACATTCACTCCCAATGTTAGAAGTGGTGGTTGCCGATACTGGACGAGGCATTGAACCGAATCAGTTAGAAACGATTTTTGATCGCTTTTATCAAGAGGAAGATTCTCTTAAACGTTCAGTGGGGGGAACGGGTTTGGGTTTAGCGATTTGTCGTCAAATCGTCCAAGGCATGGGCGGACAGATCTGGGCAATTTCTGCCGGACGCGATCGCGGCAGTCAGTTTCATTTTACGGTTCCGGTTGAATTATCAATCGGGGAGAAAGGCAGAGGAGAAAGAGCGAGGAAGCCGAAAAGGGCTTAGGATTTGATGTGTTTGATCAAGAGTTGAGCGATCGCTTGCAATTGTTTTTTATTAAAGGTTTTCAGCAAGACTTTTACGACTTCTTTGGGATCGGCCGGAATCGTAATTTCTTGCGCCGTCGCGGCGGTCGCGGTTCGGCCTGTGAGTTGTAATAAGGCTGGACTGGGTGCGATAACGTTTGCTTTTCCGACTTCGAGAAACTCCGATCCCTGCTTTAATTCTTTGATGACGGTGTTCGCTAAGTCTTTGTAAGAATTTTTGGGGTTCGCGATCGCTTGGTAAGCTGTTTTCACCAGGGTTTGCCAAGGCTCTACACCGGGGCCAACTTTGGTCAGACGCCCACATAATCCCGCAATTTGTTTGCGAGAAGCGGGAGATTCCGGCTGTTTTAAGCCCTGTAACATGGGTTTGAGAACGGTCATAACTTGAGCGGCAGCTTTTGGAACCTTTTGAGCGGTTGCAGCCGGGGGTTGAGCCGCAGGAGCCGCTTTGCCGCTAACCAGGAAGAGTAGGTGAGCTTCGAGTTTCTCAAAGAGGGGTGTTGAGGCGGTGACGATTTTTTCGCCCATTTGCGGGGACAATCCTGCCGGACTCTGAGCGCGGGTGATCAGATTTTTTAAGACTTCATAGGCTTTATTGGCCAGAGATTGGGCCGTGGCATCGACTTTAAAGGGGGTGTCTTTGACGGGTTTAAAGCAGTCTTCGAGACTTTTGGCTACTTTGTTAATACTGACTAAATTGGGACTTTGATTCATGAGCATCGCCGCACCTCCCTTGATGGTATGAGCAGCACGGTAGATGGCGATCGCCTCTTCGCGATCCGGGTTCGCCATGACAACGCTCAGGCGTTTTAGCCCTTGCTCCATGATTTCGAGGTGTTCTCCGGCTTCTTCCATGAAGGCGACGAAAATTTTCTGGTACTGCTGTTGATCTGGGGGCACGGCTATCCTCCTAATCTATTCAAATGCCAAGCCGAGTTGACTGTTCGAGCGAGGTGATCCCGCGACCAAAGAAAAGGGCTAGGCTTTTATGATTAAAACCGACATGACAGGCAACGGACTGATCATTCAAAACAACTTTAACCCATCAATTGTAGGTTGCCCAGATCTAAATCAATTCTTTTCAGGTATGATCTCTAGTTTTTTCTGTGACCTTCTCCCCTGCTTCCCCTATTTTCCGATCTCCGGCTCTCGGGAAACACTGAGTTTATCCCAGGTTAAGGGGACTTTTAATCCTAAAGTTAATACTCGGGTTCCCATAAATAAGGATAAGGCTAGCCACAACAAATGAGAACTATGAAACTGCCACGCATTGATCGCCATCGCAATACAACCAACAAGAGTGGCAATTAGAGCGCAATCTCGTAAAATTCGCCCTTCTGTTAATCCTAAGAAATAACCATCAAGCATAAAGGCAATTGAACCTAAGCCTAACACGGGGAGTAACCAAAATACATAATGATCAATTCCAGAAATGACATCACTATGATTGGTTAACAAACCAAATACAAATCCGGGAATGAGTACGAAGATAATGGCAAGTCCGAGTCCCATTCCTAAGCTTAAACTTCCTGAGAGTTTGACTAAGCGAATTAATTGTTGTTTTGACCCTTCACCTTTATAACTTCCGGCTAAACTTTCAGTCGCAAAAGCGAGTCCGTCTAGAAAGTAAACAGAGAGTGTTACTGCTTGCATTAATAAGGTATTGGTTGTCAGAACCATAATTCCAAATGCTGAACTCAAGTTGGTAAATAAGGCAAAGGTAGAAATCAAGGCAAAAGTTCTGATTAAAATATTAGTATTGAGGAGAAAAGAGGCTTTTAAAGCTTCTCGGTTGAGAATTCTTCCAGCCAGAATTTTTATCTGTGGAAAAGGTTTTTCCCAAGCGACTAATAATAAACCGATCAGTAGCATCAGGTATTGACTTAAGGCCGTTGCAGCACCTGCCCCCGCACTTTCCCAACCCCATTGTCGAATGAAAAAATAGTCTAAAATCACGTTACTGCCATTGCTAACGGCTGAAAGTAAAAAGACTTTTCCGCCCTGTTCCCGGCCTAAAAACCAACCCATGAATACAAAGTTTAAAAGTGTAGCAGGCGCACTCCAGATTAAGGTATTGTAGTAGTCTTGTCCAGCAATTTTGACTTCGGCTGTCGCACTGATCAGGGTAAAACCGAGTTCACGTAGGGGATATTGTAAGAGAAGAATTGTGAGTCCAACAATTAAGGCAATTAAGCCATTTCGGAGTAAGATTAATAGGGTACGATCATAATCTTTTGCTCCTAATGCTTGAGCGGTAGTGCCTGTCGTTCCCATCCGGAGAAAACCGAATGTCCAATAGATATATTTGAACAGTACCGTCGATAAAGCAACCCCAGCTAAATGACGAATTTCGGTTAAATGTCCCAAGAAAGCAATATCGACTAAACTGGCGAGGGGAACCATTAAATTAGAGAGGATATTGACTGTCGCAAGCTGTAGGAAACGATGGTGTAACTGATCAAATTGAGGTTTGAACATTGAGAATAATTTACTCTGAATGAGAGATAACTTAAAATCTCTTAATATTTAGATTAGTATAGCTTAACAATCGTTCTTCGATCAAGGGAGCATAAATTTTGCTGTGAATGATTTTATTTTTAGATTATGAATTAAAATCAAACAGGGAAGTCTTCAACATGATTATTTTTGAAGTCAAAGATTAATCGATAATTATCCAAACAAGATAGGAGAGTATTATGCCACTGGGAATGTTAGTCGATGGAAAATGGACAACGGAATGGACCGAACAAGATAATCAGGGTAAATTCAACCGAATGCCAACCCAGTTTCGCAACTGGATTAAAAAAGATGGTTCGAGTGCATTTACAGTTGAACAAAATCGTTATCATCTTTATGTAAGTTTAGCTTGTCCCTGGGCGCATCGAACGTTAATGATGCGGAATTTAAAAGGGTTAAAAGATGTGATTTCGGTTTCAATTGTTGATCCGGAAATGGGAGAAAATGGCTGGAATTTTTCCGAAGAACCGGGATGTATTCCTGATATTGTTAATAGCTGTAATTATTTACGTGAATTGTACTTAAAAGCCAATCCTCAATATACTGGACGGGTAACGGTTCCGGTACTCTGGGATAAACCGAATCAGCATATGATCAATAATGAATCTCGGGAAATTATTCGGATGTTGGATGTTGAATTTGAAGCCCATTCAAAATCAGGTTTAAATTTATATCCTAATGAACTCCAAGAGCAAATTGAACAAACAATTGATGCCATTTATCAGCCGATTAATAACGGGGTTTATCGTTCCGGATTTGCGGCGAGTCAAACCGCTTATGAAGAAGCCGTTACTGAGTTATTTAAACATCTTGATCATTGGGAACAGGTGTTAGAAAGTCAACGATATTTGTGTGGAAATAAACTGACTGAAGCGGATGTTTGTCTGTTTACTACACTATTTCGTTTTGATCCAGTTTATCACGGTCATTTTAAATGTAATTTACGGCGAATTGTGGATTATCCAAATTTATGGAATTATGTCAAAGATATCTATCAAACACCAGGAGTTAAGGAAACTTGTAATTTAGATCATATCAAGCGTCACTACTACAAAAGTCACACTCAAATTAATCCAACGCGAGTGGTTCCAATCGGGCCAATTATTAACTTTGATGAACCTCATGACCGCGAAAAGTTTAGTCAGTAAACGCCGGGTAAAAGATTAGATTTCTATCTAAAGAGAGGGGAAAAACTCCCCTTTCTATGTTAAAAAATGAGCGGTTATCGTGAAAATTAGTCCTGTATTCAAGAATTACTCTGGTGTTTGCGATCGTTTGAATTCTAAAGCGAGACAGGATATAGTATAATGACATTGAATTTAGAGTGGCTCTAGATTGAGTTCACTCAAAAAGCAGAATAAAATATTAATTGATAACTCTGATTGTGTCGGGTTTGCGAATGGTCTGTTTCGGCAAAACATAATAATGTTTAAGAGTCAAAAATTAAAAGATTGGTTAAAACTTTTTGAACGGAGAGGGGTGATTCTCTCATGGTTTTCTTTAGTGTGGAGTCGGCGAGTGTTTCGTGGAATTGGATTAGCAATTGTAACACTGTTCAGTATTGGGCTGTTCAGTCATTTTCCCTCTTTTTCTCAAGATCCTGTTACCGTTAGATTTTTAGTGCAAGCTGGAGAAGCAACACAATTACAATCTTTTGCTGAAGATTTTAACCAAAAAAATCCAAATATTACCCTAGAAATTGTCAAAGGGCCGAATAACACAAACCTGGTCGAAGATCTTTATACTTCGGCTTTTTTATTAGGAGATTCGCCCTATGATATCGTTTATATGGATATTGTTTGGGTGCAAAAATTTGCAGCCGCAGGTTGGTTAGCCGATTTATCCGAGTGGGTGGATGCCGATTTACTCACTCCCTATTTAGAAGGCGTAACAGAGGGAGGACGTTATCAAGGAAAATTGTATAGAATGCCTTTGCGGGCTGATGGTGGAATGCTGTATTATCGTACAGATTTCTTAAAACAAGTGGGTGCTGACCCCCCAGAAACCTTTGAAGAATTAGTCGAAATTTCTCAACAAATTCAAGACCAAGGATTAGCACAATGGGGATTTATTTGGCAGGGAAAACAATATGAAGGATTGTCTGCTTTATTTACGGAAATTTTAGAAGGATTTGGGGGATTTTGGGTTGATCCAGAAACGAATGAAGTCGGACTTGATCGCCCAGAAGCAATCGCCGCCGCCGAATTTTTGCGTCAAACGATTACAAAAGGGATTTCTCCTCAAGATGTAACCACTTATTCTGAAGAAGAAACTCGACTCTTATTTCAAAGTGGAAATACAGCTTTTTTACGCAATTGGCCTTATGTGGTTCCTTTAGCCAATCAATCTAAAATTGCAGGTCAATTTAGCATTAAACCGATGATTCATGCTCCAAGTTTCAACAGTGGAGCTTGTTTGGGCGGTTGGGGGTTTGGGATTTCCAGTCGTTCTCCCCATCAACAGGAAGCTTGGAAAGTGATTGAATATTTTAATAATATTGATGTGCAGCGTCAGTATTTTCTAATAACAGGCTTTGTTCCTGGACGACGCTCGCTGTTTTTAGATCCAGAATTAGTCTCAAAATATCCTCATTATCCCCAACTTTTAGATGTTATTAATAACTCCGTTCTACGTCCACCCATTGCTCAATATGCTCAAACGTCTGATATTTTACAGCGTTATCTTAGTGCAGCATTAACAGGCTCTCAAACTCCCAAAGCTGCTCTAGAAGCTGCTGCGACAGAAACCCGTACTTTATTAGGAAGACAACAGCGAGTTATAAGTTTAGAACAATAGTTTTCAGTCTCAATTAATCGGTTTAACTTTAACAACGTAGATGAATGAAACAAAAAGACATTGAACAACAAGAAAAACGCACGGGTTGGCTGTTAATTTTACCCGCTTTATTGGTTTTAGCCTTGGTGTTTATTTATCCAATTGCTAGAGCCTTTTGGTTGAGTTTTTTCCGCGAAAACTTAGGAACTCAGTTAGAACCCATTTTTTCGGGATTTTATAATTATAATCGACTGTTGGGAGATGGACGCTTTTGGCAAAGTTTGTGGAATACCAGTGTTTTTACCGTGATTTCAATTACGATAGAATTAGTTCTGGGAATGGGAATTGCTTTAGTTCTCAATCAAAGCTTTCGTGGACGGGGATTTGTACGAACTTCGGCGTTAATTCCTTGGGCGTTACCAACGGCTGTGATGGGGTTAGCTTGGGCGTGGATTTTTAACGGTCAATATGGTGTCGTCAATGACCTTTTACAACGGTTAGGATTAATGGAAACCAGTATCACTTGGTTAGGAGATCCGACCCGAGCGATGTTTGCTTTAATTGTCGCCGAAGTTTGGAAAACAACGCCTTTTATTTCTATTCTTTTATTAGCCGGATTACAATCGATTTCGGTGGATTTATACGAAGCTCATTCTATTGATGGGGCGAACCCGTTTCAGAGTTTTCGTCAAATCACTTTACCGTTATTAATGCCCCAAATTATTATCGCTTTACTATTTAGATTTGCTCAGGCTTTTGGGGTGTTTGACCTGATTCAAGTTATGACCGGAGGGGGGCCAGCAGGCTCCACAGAAACCGTTTCTATTTATATCTACGCAACCGTTAGACGTTATTTAGATTTTGGCTACGGGGCGGCGTTGGTTGTGGTAACATTTTTACTATTAGTTACTGCCGTAGTTATTGCAGCATTTTTGTTATCAAAAAGCCGTGTTAATCTTACCGGAGGACAATAAAATATGGCCAATATTTCCAAAGCTGAAACGACTCCAAAGCAAAGCTCTAGAAGTTTAAAATCCGTTTTTCTATTTCTCGGAGTCTTTTTCACCGTTATCTTTTGTTTGGCACCAATTTTATGGCAAATTCTGACTTCATTTAAAACAAATGAAGCGATTGCTTCAATTCCGACGATTTATTTCCCAAGTTTCAATCAACTGACCCTCGAACATTATATCAGTTTAGGCTTACCTTTTCTTCAGTACGTTCTCAATAGTGCCTTTGTTTCTTTTACCTCAACCCTTTTTTGTTTAGCCATCGGTGCGCCTGCGGCTTATACATTAGCACGGTTGAGAATACCGGGGGAAAATATTATTCTAGCTTTTGTTTTAATTGTGACGTTATTTCCCTATGTCCTATTATTTTTGGGACTCTTGGAAGTGGTCAAATTTTTCGGACTGGGAAACAACTACCTGGCTTTAATTATTCCCTACACGGCGATCAACTTACCGTTAACGATTTTAGTTTTACGGAGTTTCTTCCAACAACTCCCCAAAGATTTAGAAGACTCGGCAAAAGTAGATGGTTATAACACCGTATCGATGTTATTAAATATCGTCCTCCCGATGACGACTCCCGCTTTAATTACCACCGGAATTTTAACCTTTATTTTCGCGTGGAATGAGTTTATTTTTGCCCTAACGTTTATTACCCGAGAAAACTTATATACCATCCCGGTTGCAGTCGCTCAACTGGGAGGCGCTTCCGTTTATGAAATTCCTTACGGCCCAATTGCTGCGGCTACAATTGCCGGAACATTACCGTTAATTATCCTCGTTTTAATCTTTCAAAGACGCATTGTGCAGGGAATTACCGCAGGTGCAGTCAAGGGTTAAATTGTTCGATTTGTAACTCAATTTTTCACTCATTTAAACTCACATTTTATTATGGCTAAACTCGAACTTCAAAACCTCCGCAAACAATTCGCCCCCTCGGTTGTTCCGGTCAAAGATATCACTATAGAAGTAGAAGATGGGGAATTTCTGACGTTACTCGGCCCTTCTGGATGCGGAAAATCAACGTTACTGAGATTAATCGCCGGACTCGAACAACCCACCCAAGGAAAAGTAACTATTGGCGGCAAAAATGTGACTTCCGTTCCCCCCGGAAAACGCAATATTTCGATGGTTTTTCAAAGTTATGCACTCTATCCTCACATGACGGTTTTTGAAAATATTTCGGCTGCTTTAAAACTGCGAAAAATACCCCGGGAGGAGATAGAAAAACGGGTCAATGATGTTACCCAAAAATTGGGTTTAGAACATCTGTTAACCCGCAAACCCGGTCAACTTTCCGGGGGTCAACGTCAACGGGTGGCGCTGGCTCGTTCTTTGGTCAGAGATCCCGATATTTTTTTATTAGATGAACCGCTCAGTAATTTAGATGCGTTATTGCGAGAACAGGTTAGGGCGGATTTAAAACAGTTATTTGAAACACAAAATAAACCCGTTGTTTACGTTACCCACGACCAAATCGAGGCGATGACGCTATCGGATAAAATAGCGGTGTTGTGCGATGGTTATTTGCAACAATTGGCTTCCCCGCACGAAATTTATACCGCTCCGGCTAATAAGTTTGTGGCGGGTTTTGTGGGCAGTCCCCAAATGAATTTAATCACCCTTGACTGTCAGGGAAACCATGCAGTTTTGGGAGATTATAAAATCTTTTTACCTCAGTTAAAAACTCAACCTCATCAAGTCATTTTGGGAATTCGTCCCGAAGATATTAGTTTAGGAGACATTGAAACAGGTGAAACCATAGCCGGTCATCTGTTTTTGGTGGAAGATTTTGGAAAGGAAAAATTGCTGAGTGTTCGGGTAAATGGTTCCGATCAAACCTTACGGGTGATGGTGCCTGCCGATCGCACTTGGGAAGGAGAAATGATCACTATTTCTCTAATTAAAAAACAACTGCATTGGTTTTATGTAGAAACGGGCGATCGCTTGAATTAAATATTAAATAAAGATGGGGGAATGTTGGGTTACTTATTATTGGTTATTTAACCTATATACTAATGCTTGCCATCCCTTAGCGGATATACCATAAAACTCTTTAGCTTCCTGAAAGCTTGAGAATCTTGACTTCAAGTCGTTCACTGTATATCTATCTGAGATATTATGATTGCTTCTGAGTTGGCTTTGAGAATCATTTTGTTGAAAATCATTTGTTTCATCTAAATCTTTGTGTATTTTTTCTGCTAAATCCATCCAATTGTTAGCATCTATATCAAAGTTAAAGCAGGCGTTCTCAAGAATAAGATACTCTTCTCTTAATTTCTTCGCCAACTCATTAATGACATACATTTCAGAAGTATCAGATTCTTGATCATTATCTGCAACTGCTTTATCTTCAGATTCATCATTGAAATTTGAAACGAAATTAATTGAATCTTGTTCTTCTTGAGTCTTCTTCATTTTTAGATCTCTAATAGAAGACTGGGCATTCTCAAATCTTTCTATTCTTTTAGTTAAATACTTGATCAGGTAAAATGCAATGATTCCCCAGATTACAGAAACTCAAATTACAAATAATATTAAGAGAAATAAATTGATAGCAGCATTTGCAAAAATTTTAATAGCAACTATTGGAACAGCTACTACAGAGATATACAAGCCTATTCTTACTTCTTTGAGCGACTTGTGTTTCTTGAGCTGCTCTTGCTCTTCTATATAAGTGGCTTCATAGCTTTTTATGTCTGACATTGTTGTGTAGTCTAGACATTTCTTCAGGCGCTGCTTGGCGCAATCCATATTAGAGTCTATTATGCCAAGCATTAAATCAATATTATTCAATACTTGATCATTTATGTTACTGATCGAAGCATTGATTGAACCTCTTGTCTTAGATGCACCTTTATACCTAATTAATCGCCCATGATTTCTAGCAGAATTCCTTGCTCCTCTAACCCATATCCTCAGGTTAGATTTCTCCCTACCAATATTATTTTGTGTTTCCTGGTAAATCTGGATAGCCCTTAAACAAATTATTCCAACCTTCTTAGCATTTTCAGTCGATATCTTTACATCGTTTGTTCTACAGAACTCTTGATTTCTACGAGAAAGTTCAGAAGGGTTGAGATATTTGTATGTATACTTCATAACATATTATGAGGACTACTACTGTGCTATTAACGGGACACTGCTTGTTCTCATAATTATACAACTCTATTGTTAATAATAGCACTTTATTATTTATTATGCAACTCTACTATCATTCTACAGAGTAAATTGCCGACTTAGAAAGCTTGTAGTTGGGGTTCAGCCCTTGCTTTATGTGCTAAATTATAACTATGAACTTACTGTTTTGATCTAAACTAATTTGTTGCTAAAAATTCGGCAACGGTTTGATTGAACATATCGGATTCAACCAGAAACGGCCAGTGATTGCCCGGAACTTGTTTAATGTTGAGGTTGGTTAAATATTTCTGATAGGGTTTGAGTTGCCAGTCCATGCGGTTGACTCCTCTTTCTGGCTGTATAAATAATGTGGGTATGTCGATTTTTTTGGTTAAACCCGCAACTTTCATCACGTCTGAAAAAATCTGATTTCGGGCGGGAATGATAAATTTACTTCCCCATTTTCCATCGGGTTTTTGTTCGATTCCTTCTTGAAAAACCTGCTGTTGTAGCGAACTCCAACCTGCATATTGACTGAGTTGACTTGCTTGTTCTTCGGCGTCTTTGTAGCTGGAAAACGGCCCCATTCCTTTTAAACAGTCTAATTTTCGATAAACGATGGGTAAACTCAGTTTAAAAATAGCGGGCATTTTAGTAATAAAAATGGGGTCTACTAAAATCATGCTGCGAAAATATTTTGGATTTTGTTTTGCCCAAATGGGTAGTAATTTTCCCGTCCAAGAATGACCTAAAATATGGGCGTTTGACCAGTTTAGATGCTGCATCAACGCTTCTAAGTCTGCGATCGCTTCTGAAAAACTATAACCTGTATTGGGTTTGCTACTGTTGCCGTGACCTCGCATATCTGGGGCGACAATATGATAGTTATCGGCTAAAAAGTTTCCTAAATTTGTCCAAACCAAAGCATGATCGGCCAACCCATGTAACAGCAGTAAGGGTTGAGTATTTTCTGAGGTTTGGGGCGGGTTCCATTCTAAATATGAAATTTTGATTTGAGAACATTCTAGTGTTTTGCGGATGGGGTTCATATAAAAATCCAAAAAATTATGACAAAAATTTTATCTTTGATAGAATGATAGTATAAAAACCAGGGATATCTGTCAACTACAATGAATACAAAAGATTCTCACTCTATCTCTTGGGATCGAGTTAAAACAGAATTTCAGCGCATTTGGGGATATAAAGACTTTCGACCCCCACAAGGAGAAATTATTCGCAGTTTACTCTCCAGACAAGACGCACTTGTTGTCATGCCGACAGGAGGGGGAAAGTCGATTTGTTTTCAACTTCCGGCCTTGTTACAAACGGGTTTAACGCTGGTGGTTTCGCCATTAATTGCATTGATGGAAAATCAAGTCCAGGAACTCCGAGAAAAACACCTTCCGGCGGCTTTATTACATAGTCAACTTCCTTCTCAACAGCGACGACAAACCTTAAGATTGCTCGAACAAAATCGGTTAAGATTGTTGTATCTTTCCCCGGAAACGTTGCTGAGTTCCTCGGTGTGGAGTTTGATTGCTCATCCGCGTATTTTAGTGAATGGTTTAATCTTGGATGAGGCGCATTGTTTGGTACAATGGGGGGATACCTTTAGACCTGCTTATCGGCGTTTGGGTATGATTCGATCTACACTTTTGCAGCTAAAACCCACTCAGAAAAAGTTTGCAATTGCTGCGTTTACAGCTACGGCAAATCCAGCGGCGCAACAAACTATTCAAACCGTTTTAAATCTAAATAATCCTCAATCTTTTGTTGTCAATCCCTATCGCCCTAACTTAAATTTAAACGTTAAAACTGTTTGGACTCCGAGAGGGCGGCGATCGCAGCTTTTAAAGTTTATTCAAACTCGCAAAAAACAAACGGGTTTGGTGTATGTTAGAACTCGAAAAGATAGCGAAAAATTAGCAGATAGCCTGAAACAACAGGGTTATCAAACCTCAGCTTATCACGCAGGTTTAAGCGGTGAGGAACGTCGAGAAATAGAACAAGCTTGGTTAAAAGGTTCGCTGAAGTTTGTGGTCTGTACTTCGGCATTTGGGATGGGAATTAATAAGGCGAATGTGCGTTGGGTGCTGCATTTTCAAGCCCCATTTTTGTTGTCTGAATATTTACAAGAAGTCGGACGGGCGGGACGAGATGGGAAACCTGCAATGGCTTTAACATTAGTCAGTGAACCGACAGGTTGGCTGTATCCCGAAGACAAACAACGCCGTGAATATTTGCAGGAAAATTGGCGACAGCAATATCAACAGGCAAATCAACTGATCAAAAAATTACCGAAACAGGGAGAAATAAAAGAAATATCGGATCAGTTTCGCAACGGTGCTATCACGCTTTCTTTGTTACATAGTTCGGGACAGTTAACTTGGCAAGATCCATTTCATTATGTGATTCATTCAAGTTCTGTTTCTTTCCCCGACCATAATACTAAAGCGATTAAACAAATGACTCAATATCTGAAGACTAATCAATGTCGGTGGCAGTTTTTATTAGAGGCATTTGGTTTTAATCAAGCAGCTAATTCAATGCGTTGTGGTCATTGTGATAATTGTCTTAAATAGGCTTAATTTTAACTTTTATTATGGTATTTAGAGGATTCTAATTTACGAGCAATAGAGAGAATTAAACGCGGAATTTTAATAATAAATTCAGTGCCTTGATTGGGTTCTGAAGAACACCAGATTTTTCCTTTGTGCTTTTCGACAATAATTTTATAACTAATTGATAATCCTAAACCTGTACCTTTCCCAACAGGTTTTGTGGTAAAAAACGGATCAAAGAGCTTTGATTTTACTTCTTTCGACATTCCCGGCCCATTATCAGTAATATGAATTTCAACCCACTGATTATCGACGAATAAAGTCTGAATTTTAATTTGGTACTGTTGAGATTTAATCCCTTGAGAAATTTGCTGAATATTGTGTTCTTCAAGGGCATCAATTGCATTACTAATAATATTCATAAAAACTTGATTAAGCTGACTCGGATAACACTCAATCAAAGGAAGTTTATCATAGTCTTTTACAATTTTAATTTCAGGATGATCTCCGCTTTGTTTGAGACGACTTTGTAATATTAACAGGGTACTTTCTATTCCTTCATGGAGGTCAACTGCTTTAATCTCAGCTTCGTCTAAACGTGAAAAATTTCGCAAACTACTCACAATATCTCGAATGCGTTCAGCCCCAATACGCATCGACTTTAAAAGTTGTAGATAATCTAATTTTAAAAAATCAATATCAATTTCATTAGCATAATCAGCAATTTCAGGTTGAGGTTGAGGATAATGATTTCGATAAAGTTCGAGAAGTTTGAGTAAATCTTGAGTATAACTTAAAGCGGGTTGAATATTTCCATAAATAAAACTTACCGGATTATTAATTTCATGGGCAATTCCCGCAACCATTTGTCCTAAACTAGACATTTTTTCGGATTGAATCAGGTGGCTTTGTGCCTGTTGTAGTTCCTGTAATGCCTGTTCTAGTTCTTTATTTTTTTGCTTGAGTCGGGTTTTTGATTGTCGTAAGGCTTCTTCTGCCTGTTTGCGTTGGCTAATATCTTGAAAGGTTGCAGTATAAAAGGAAAGTAATCCTGACTTTGCCTGGGTAACGGTTGCTTCTAGGGCAAATTGGGAACCATCTGATCGACATCCAACTAACTCATGTCGTCCGGTTTTTAATAATTCGTGTAAAATTTTATCTTGATCTTCAATTTGATCGTCATGCCATTTCCAAAGAGTATGAATAGACATCCCGATTAACTGCTCAATTGGATAACTAAAAATAGTTGCGGCTGAAGGATTAGCAGTTGTAATTTCTAAATTTTTCCCGTTAAAGGTAACAATGCCATTCATTGCCGTTTTAACAATCGCTTCGGTGCGGGTTACAGCTTCTTCTAAGGCATCCATCACTGCATTATAACGTTCTGCAATTAACCCCACTTCGGTAAAGGGTTCTACTGGAGCGCGTAAACTCAAGTCATAGACTTGGGCTTGTTTTTCCATGACTTGAAATAAGTCATAAATCTCGGTTTTTGCTCGATGTTCGGAAATATTTAAGCCAATCTTTTCTTCTGAGACCGAAACCCGCAAAGGGACGATCCGATTGACTAAAAAGAGCAGCAAATAAGCCAAGCCAAATCCCCAGCCAAATCCCACAAAAATTCCTAACAATTGCACCCCAATTTGGGCGTATCGATCCAACCCTGTTCCTAATAATTCGGGCTGACCAAATAATCCCACTGCCAAGGTTCCCCAAACTCCCGCTCCCCCATGTACCGCCACCGCTCCGACGGCATCATCAATTCGTAAATTTTCTAAAAGTATTTCAGTTAAAAGCATCACAGCCGCTCCAGTAGCCCCAATGATCACGGCAATCGGTGTTGTGACGGCATGACAACAGGCTGTAATGGCTACAAGTCCGGCGAGTGTACCATTAATCAAGGTTTCGACTTCGGGTGCTTTGCGTTTTCTCCAATTCAGGCCACCTGCTAACACCATTCCCCCTGCTCCTGCGAGTACAGTGTTGGCCATAATATGGGGAACTTGTTCGTTGAAAGCGAGGGTACTTCCTCCGTTAAAACCAAGCCACCCAAACCAGAGTAACATCGTTCCTAAAACCGAAAATTGTAGGTTAGAACTATGAATTTTTTGAGGCGGTTTGGTTTTGGGGAAGCGACCCGAACGAGAGCCAATCAGTAATAAGGCGGCTAAGGACACCCAGGCACCAATGCTGTGAACAACAGTTGAACCTGCAAAATCAACAAAGCCGAGAAAACCTAAACGACCAGCCAGGACACCGTGGTCTACTCCATTCCAGGCCCAATGACCAAAAATCGGGTAAATCAAACCCGAGACTAAGGCGACCAGTATCAGGTATGCACTGAATTTCATGCGTTCGGCGACGGCTCCCGAGACAATGGTGACGGATGTACTACAAAACATGACTTGAAACAGGAAAAAAGCCGTGAGCTTTGCGGTGTCTAGGTTGAGCCAAAAATCAGTGATTCCCAGCCAACCGAGATGAGATGAACCAAACATTAAACCGAAGCCAATTCCCCAAAATAAAAGGGCTGAAATAGCAAAGTCTGCTAAGTTTTTTGCCGCAACATTAATACTGTTTTTTGAACGGGTCAGTCCTGATTCTAAGCACATAAATCCAGCTTGCATCAGGAAAACTAAGCAAGAACAGAGTAATAGCCAAAGTGTATCAATCATTACTTCTTGTAGATGAAATTAAAGGTTGATCAGAAAATGTTTGTAACAATTATTCAATTAAAAAATATAAAAGTCCGAAAAGTTACGGAGATTTTAAAATTGATATGTTACAAGCTTGGCATTGACTGATCTTCGGCGTCAAGTATTAACTTTTTTTATGGAATTTTAACTAAACGTCTATGTAAGTTAAGGTTTTAGGTAATCTATAAAATCATACATTGATTATATTTTAGTTTTAACCCGGTAAATTAAAAGTTTACTTTTGAACTCAACTGGATCGGAATTGTAATTATAAATTCGGTTCCTTTGTCCAGGATAGAATAACATTCTAATTCTCCTTTGTGCTTTTCAACAATAATTTGATAACTGATTGCCAGTCCGAGTCCGGTTCCTTTGCCCACAGCTTTAGTCGTGAAAAAAGGATCGAAAATTTTATTCTGAATGACTTCACTAATACCTGAGCCGTTATCTAGTATGTGAATTGAAACCCAATGTCGATCTTTAACTCTAGTTTTGATTTGAATTCGAGGTAATTCTTCGTTTTCATCATCTGCTTTTTTTTGATAAAAATACTCGTGTAAAGCATCAATGGCATTGTTAATAATATTCATCAAAACCTGATTAATTTGGCCAGGATAACACTCAACTAAAGGCAAGTTTTCATAGATTGTAATGACCTCAATATCTGGATATCCAGGTTGTCCTTTTAATCGGTATTGTAGAAGCATTAATGTGCTATCAATTCCGGTTTTAAGATCTACAGGCTTGAGTTCGGATTCATCAAGGCGAGAAAAAATACGCAATGATTGTACAATTTCTCGAATTCGACTACTTCCTTCGTTCATGGATTTGAGTAATTTATCAATATCTTCTTGGATAAAATCAAGTTCAATATCTTCTATTTTTTGTATAATTTCAATTGGGGGCTGAGTTCCTGATTGTTGATAAAGTTCAATCAACTCAAGTAAATCTTGGGTGTATCGTCTAAGATAAACTAAGTTTCCATGAATAAAGTTAACAGGATTATTTATTTCGTGAGCAACTCCAGCAACCATTTGACCTAAACTAGACATTTTTTCAGTTTGGATCAATTGACTTTGTGCTTGTTGTAATTTTTGGAGAGATTGTTCTAAAGCAATGGCTTTTTCACGTTTTCTCATTTCTGAGGCTTGTAAATCTTCATTCATTTCAGTTAAACGAGAAAAAGATTCTTTTAAGGCTTTTGCCATGCTGTTAAAGGTTCGTGCTAAAATTGCTAATTCATCTTGACCTCGAACCTCAACTTTTCGATGCCATTTTCCCTGGCTAACTTGAGCTACAGCTTCGGTTAAATCACTGATCGGTTTAATCAGGCGATGAGCAAGCAATGCCATTAAAATTCCAATTCCAACTGTCGAAAATATCGCAATTGTGATCGCGAGTTGCCAAAACTCTCGAACTTGCATAAATACTTCTGATTGCTTCTTGAGTACAATGGCTCCCCATTTATTATCTAGGTGAATACTATAAGATAGCCAGCGGACTCCCTGATCATCGGTAAAATCAAAAAGACCTTGATGATCATTTAAAAGATGTTTTACAGGAGGGTATAAGCTGAGATCTGTGAGTTTTTCTCCCGAAGTCAGTTGAGAATTTGGATGAGCGATTAATTGACCTTGATGATCGACTAAAATTGCCAATCCTGTCTCTCCTATTTTGTTTGCGCCGACAGCTTCAGCCAGTTCATTGAGAAGTATTCCTAGACGGATAACACCAATGATTTTTCCCGAGGAAGAAGCAAAGGATTGTTCAGAAGATATGAGGGGGTTTTGCTCTCGAATTGGTGCAGAAAAAATAGCGGCGGGTTCTCCTGATCGACGAGAAATAATGATTTCACGAGTGATCGAATTTCCTGATATTGCCCCTTGAAACCATTCGCGATCGCTGTAGTTTATGGGTTCAATTTTATTACTTTCACTGAGAGCAATAAAGTTTCCTTCTGGGTTGGCAACTCCTACACTCCACAAGTAATCTTTATAACTATTTTGCAGAATCACTAAGCTTGATTTAAGCTGAGTCGAGTTTGTATTGATTAGACTTAGATTTTTGCTGAGGTTTTGTAAAGCTAAAGTATTCATTTTATCCCATTGGGAAACTTGCATTGCCAACGCTTGAGCTTGTGAAGCTAAATCTTTTTCTGCCTCTTTATGAAGAATTTTAGCAGCTCGATAGCTAGTCAATCCTATGGCGGTGAGCATTGCAGGAATTACACTGAGTAACACGAATAACGGAATTTTAAACTTGAGGCTGTTCAATCCAGGTTTATTCATTCATATCCCTTCCTGTTATTAAGCCCAGTTAATTTGTAACAATTCCCTTAACATTTAGGTGCATGAACTGGAATTGCAATTACAAATTCTGTTCCTTGTCCATTTCTAGAATAGCACTCTAGCTTTCCCTGATGTTTGTCTACAACAATTTGATAACTAATCGATAATCCCAGTCCAGTCCCTTTTCCCACGGGCTTAGTTGTAAAAAAGGGATTGAACAATTGAGAACAAATTTCTTCAGGGATTCCCGTACCGTTATCTGCAATCCGAATTAAAACTTGAGTTTGATCGGGTGTGAGTTCAGTAGAAATGGTAATTTGATTAGGACTAGCTATAATTTCTGCATAGGTTTTACCTTGGTTTGATTCTTCTAAGGCATCGATAGCATTAGCAATAATATTCATAAAAACCTGATTGAGCTGTCCAGGAAAGCATTCAATTTCTGGGATTTTTCCATACTTTTTAATCACCTGAATTTCTGGATGATGTTCATTAGCTTTAAGTCGATGGTTTAAAATCAATAAAGTGCTATTCATGCCATCGTGAATATTGAATAAAACTTTATTTTTACCATCAACTTTAGCAAAGATTCGCATTGAAGTGCTAATCTCTTTAATTAGCAATGATCCCTGTTTAATGGATGCTATCATTTCGGGTAGATCCGCCATTAAAAAGCCAATATCAATTTCTTCAGCATGATTTTGAATAGGTACGGCAGGATTTGGATAAAATTTTTGGTAAAGTTGTAAATGAGTTAATAGATCTTGCAGAAATTCCTCAACTTGATTAGCATTACCAATCACAAAACCTAAAGGATTATTAATCTCATGGGTAATTCCTGCCATCATTTGACCCATTGACGACAACTTATCTGCTTCTTGAAGCTGAATATCTTTTTCAAGGACTAAATGTTTGAGTTTATGATTGAGCTGATCGAGTAAAAGATTTTTTTCCAGTAAGGATTGAGTTAAATCTTTAATCTGAAGGTGTACTTTTATCCGTGCTAAAACTTCTTCTTGTTGAAAAGGTTTTGTTAAATAGTCAACAGCACCCGCTTTCAATCCTTTAATTTTACTAGATGTATCCGCAAGAGCCGTCATAAAAATAATCGGAACAGCTTGAGTTGAAGGATGGGCTTTTAATTGTTGACAAGTTTCAAATCCATCCATTCCTGGCATTTGAATATCCAGTAAAATTAGGTCAGGAGGCTCGTAAAGAGCTTGCTTTAGTGCTGTTTCACCATTAATCGCGACGGCGACTTCATATCCGGCATTCACTAAACTCTCAGATAGCACTTTCAGATGAATTGGGCTATCATCAACAATCAAAATAATATTGGTATCGGGAGTATTTATGGACATTTTATTCGGTTATACGATTTGTCAATGTTTTTAATCATCGAAGTCGTTTTTTAGTTCATCGAGTAATGATTCAAGTCTAATAGGGATAGAAATCTTGATGATTAGAAAATTATTCACTCCAGTTTGATTTACTCCAACCCAGTCTATCAACTTTAGATCATCTCCCCAGTTAACACCTCTCGGGTACAGGGGATAACGAGTTTCATCAATTAACCTTGCTGTTCTCAACACCATTCATAGATCTCTGTTTTATCTTAAATTTAGTTAAAACTTTTAAAAAAATGCGTGATAGAAATCACACCAATGAGGATTTTAAAAATATCTTAGTGATTAGCGAATCGGTATCTGGATTCTAAATTCTGTTCCCTGTCCTAAAATAGAGTCACATTCAATGTTTCCTTGATGTTTTTCAATAATAACTTGATAGCTAATTGACAGTCCTAATCCTGTTCCTTTACCAATGGGTTTTGTTGTGAAGAATGGATCGAATAAACGAGTGCGAACTTCTTCACTTATTCCTGGCCCATTATCACCAATCAAAATTTGTATCCAGTTTGGTGTTATTTGTTGAGTTTTAATGCGAATACAGCCAGGATTATGCTGAATTTCTTCGGGAGATTGAAAAGACTGAGCATCTTCAATTGCATCAATTGCATTACTGAGAATATTCATAAAGACTTGATTGATATGTCCAGAATAACAGGTTATCCGAGGAATTTTATCATATTCTTTGATCACTTTTATCCCTGGATAGATGGATTTAGCTTTAAGGCGATTATGTAAAATCATTAACGTGCTTTCCAGTCCTTCATGGAGATCAACTTCTTTGATTTCAGATTCATCCAAACGAGAAAATATTCGTAGCGATTTGACAATTTCTCGAATCCGTTCTGTGCCAACCTGCATAGACTTGAGGAGTTTTTTGATATCTTCTTGGAGAAAATCAAGTTCAATTGCTTCAATTTCTTCCTCAATGTCTGGATGGGGATAGGGATAATGCTGTTGATAGAGTTGAATTAAACTGAGCAAGTCGCGAATATAATCGGTGGCGTGAACGATATTTCCATGAATAAAGTTAACCGGATTGTTAATTTCATGAGCAATTCCAGCTACCATTTGGCCTAAGCTCGACATTTTTTCATTTTGAATCATCTGAGCTTGAGTTCGTTGAAGTTCTTTTAAAGTTTGCTGAAGCTGTTGTTTTTGTTCTCTTAATTGGGCTTCTGATTGTCGGAGAGCGTTCTCTGTTTGTTTACGTTCGGTAATATCGGTTGCAATTCCAGTCACTCGATCTATTTCTCCTTGATCATTGGTTACAGGAAAACCCCGATCATAAATCCAGCGAATTTCACCATTAGGTTTAACAATTCGGTATTCTTCTTCATATTCACCAAAAGCTATTTTATTCAAAGAACAAATCACTCGTTCACGATCTTCTGAATAAATTGCCTCAAGATAGGATAAGGGTTGCTCATAAACTTGACGACAAGGACGACCCCAAACTCTTTCATAAGCAGGAGAAACATAGTAGATTTCTTTTCCATGAGGATGACTAATCCAGAATACACTATCAATACTTTCTGCAAGCTGACGAAACATTCTTTCACTTTCTTGCAATGCAATTTCAGCTTTTTGGTGATTTCTCGCTTCAATTGCTAAAGAGATAATATTTCCAATTGAACGCACAAAAATTTCATCTTCTGGAGTCCAATTTTGAATTTTATTACACTGCTCTATACAGATCACACCGACTATTTTTCCACCAATGCGAACCGTGCTATCAAGTAAGGAAAAAATATTATTAGGAATGAAGTAGTTAGAGAGAAATTCACAAGTTCTTGGATCATTACGTGCATCCGATGCTGCAATACTATCCTGTAAATTAATCGCGTCAAAATAAGCAGGATAATCATTCTTTCTAATCTCTCCTTCTCTCTGATGTTTATTGAGTGTTTTTTGGTACAAATCAAAACATTTAAGATGTGTTTTGTCTTCATTATACAACCAAATTCCGACTCGATCTACCTCTAATATTTGAGCTGTTGCTTCGGTAATTGCTTGCGCTGCCGTTAACATATCTCCTTGATTGACAGCTCGCTGTTGAGCAATTTCTATTAAAACAGTATTATGATTTCGTAGTTGTTCAGCTCGTTTTTGGAGTTCAGTTTGGGCTGATTTACGCTCACGAATTTCTAAGAGTAATTGTTCTTGAGTATAGTTTAACTCACGCAACATTAGGTTTTTATCTTGAAGTTGTTTTTCAAGTTCATCGGTTTGAATAATGGCTCGACCTGCTAAGGGACGCAATAGCAAAACCATTCCACCTGCCCCGAAAAGGCTAACAATAATTGTAACAATTCCAATGGTAAGAAGCTGACGATTTACTGGCGCATACAATTCTTGACGATCTATTTTAATAACAAGTCCCCAATTCAATTCTGATAGGGGTTCAAAGATAATAACTTGAGTATGAGTCCAGAACTTACCTTTGACAACAGTAAGTCCAGACTCTTGAGAAACTACTGTTTTTTCTAGAGCTTCTAAAATTGGTTTTAATAAGGTTTCATTTTCATTATTAGAGGACAATAATAACTTGACTTTTTGCTTTTCAACTGCCCCTAAAAAAACTTGTTCAGCTTTGCCTAAACTCGTATTATCTGTTGCTATAATTTTTTCTAAACGATCCATTTTAAATAAAACCAAATCTGTACCGATTTGCTCCTGATTTAAGTCAAAAATGGGTTGCCTAACCATTAGATAAAATTGATCATTAAGGCGAATTGGATTAATAATTTGAGTATCTTGAGAGTTTACAGCAGAAAATTCCCAAAAAACTTTCGGAATAGATAAACCGACTTGAGCCATGAATTGATTGTTTTGATCAAGGCGAGTAATTCCAGCTAAATATTCAGTTTGATTGAGAGCATCACTCAGAAACACTGTGATATTAGTAGCGGCAGATTTACGATTATTTGGATTCTGATTATAAATTTCTAATAGTTGTTTCGCTTGAGTCCGACTAGCAATTTGTGCTGTGATCTCTTTGACACCAACAAGAAATTCTTCAACGGCTGACTTTCGAGTTTGTAAAGCTGATTGCAAGTTAACTTCTTCGCTTTTTCTGAGTTGTTGATAGAGGGGAAATATACTTAATACTGCCACCAATACACTAATCGTAAAGATTCCTACCGCAGAATAAAAAATTAATAATCGTTGTAATTGTTTAGAATTCATAGGTGATTAATTTTAGAGATTAAGTCGGTTTTATTAGATCAGATAGTAGTTTTGACTAAGCAGTTCACCCTTATCCTAAAATTAAATAAAATTTAACAGAAGTCTTACTTATAGATTCTCTATAGCTATCTAATCTAGCATTGAAATCAATAGCGTCGTTGACAATCACTGAATGTAAACATAATTATCGTTTTCAGATAATCGAATAGATGTGTCATCTCAATATCCTCTTTTCGTCCGAGTAGCTATATCTAAGTTACTCTATAATATCGGGGAAATGATAGCAGTGAAGTTAAATTGTATAAACCCAAATATCATCTGATGGCGATAGTGATACTCAAGTTCCATCACTGATATTTACCGGAGGTATGATCGGATGCTATTTGTTGCTTCTTAACTGGATTCTCAGTTTTTGGGTTTGTGACATTGGGATGGACGTTTGTTGATCACTTGTGCTATGAAGAGGGGCTATAGTCGCTTTTTTGAGCGATGCTGTAGTATCAATTTCGCAAGGATCGAACTAAACTTTACTAAAGCTTTACATAGATATTACATAACCCTCTTTTTTTCCGGCTGACCACCCGGATAGAATGAACGTGTGAAAGATGAGAAAATGCTTATTTGGTGAAGTGACCGGAGAAAAAAGTGAATATGATGATTTCGGTTTGGTTATCAGATGCAAATCTCTAATAAAATTAACAAAAGTTTACGTTTTCGACTTTTGGGTTTTCAAGAAAAGATCAGGTTGACATTCTAGTTCATCTCTGAATACGGCAACTGTTTTCACACTCTGATCCTCACTGAAATCACTACCTTCTATTGTGACTCACAGTTTGAATTTCCGAACCTGTAGCCAAAAAAATTATACATTTGTAGAGAAATCAGAAATCATGCGCTTAACAATTGAGAAAGTTTCAAATTCTGTCATCGTCTCATCCCAAGTCAAAGACAATAGCAATGATCTTCCCCCTTTATGGATCAAGCAAGTTGGATTAGAGTGGTTTTATTTTGTAGTTTGTAGAATTCTTTCTACTGTAGAATGAAAAGATATTATTAAACAGGTTGGGCTGAATTTTGAACAAACCCAACCTCTCATTTTAGAGTTGCTGAGATTGAGATTCTAACCAGTTATACCAAGTTTCTAAACCCTCTCCTGTAGAAGCGGAAACTTGGAAAATTTGCATTTTAGGGTTCACTTGGCGGGCGTAGTCCAAACAGCGTTGAACATCAAACTGAACGTAAGGAAGCAAGTCAATTTTCGTTAAAATCATTACTTGACTCGCCCGAAACATATGGGGATATTTAATCGGTTTATCTTCGCCTTCTGTGACAGAAAGAATGGCAACTTTTGCCTGTTCACCTAAATCAAATAAGGCAGGACATACTAAATTTCCAACATTTTCAATCATGACAATAGAGTTGAGAGGCGGGTTCAGTTCTTCACACCCTCGTTCAACCATTGCTGCTTCTAAATGACATCCGGTTCCAGTGTTAATTTGAACGACATTACAGCCGGTAGAACGAATTTTTTCAGCATCATTGACTGTTTCTTGATCCCCTTCTATTACGCTAAAGGTTAACTTAGATTTTAAATCGTTAATGGTACGAGTTAACAGCGTTGTTTTTCCTGAACCCGGAGAACTGACTAGATTTAAAGCTAAAATATTTCGCCCTTTAAACCAGCCCCGATTTTGGGCGGCAATTAAGTTATTTTTGCCTAAAATTGCCTGTTCTAATTCTATCGTATTACCGTGTATTTTAGCATGAATTTCAGAGCCTTTAGTTTCAGTTTTAGGAACTGTAGAAGTGTGTTGATGAGAATGAGTCACAACCGTGCCATCTGCCAAGGTATGAGTATGAGAATGAGGTTGATGATTCTGAGTTTTCATCTCAATTTTCTCTCCCGTTTGAGGGTTTGTAATTGTTGTTTCGCTATCATCAGAACAGCCACAAGTTACGCACATAATTCTTCAACCTCCATTTCTTTAATATTGAGTTCTTCGCCTTGAATAATATCGAGTTCAACGCTATTGCAAGTCTGACAAATACCAAAGGGTTGATCGAGAGGAACTTCAGTTCCACATTGCCGACATTTTCCTAAACCCACCACTTCAATAATTTCTAAAGTTGCCCCTTCTAAAACGGTTCCTTGCGTACAAACATCAAAACAAAATCGAATCGCATCAGGCATAATAGCCGAAAGTTTGCCTATTTCTAATGTAACTCGTTTAACGGGTGCGCCTCTAGCGTGTTCGCTAACAATGGCAACAATATTTTGAGTAATTCCGAGTTCGTGCATGATTTTAAATTCTCCTAATTTATGTTAAAAAACTAACAAATTCGAGGCAACTGATCCCCAACTAACATATCAACAATTCGTTCAGTTCCAAAAGCCGTTTGTAGCAAAACAACCCCGGGCGGAGAAGCAATCACTTCCCCAACAATATGGCTATTTTCGCCCGCAGAATGAGATTTCATCGCCTCTAAAACCGTTTCTGCATACTCTTTCGGGACAACCAAAACTAACTTCCCTTCATTCGCCAAATATAGCGGATCAAGCCCTAAAATTTCACAGACTCCCTGCACTTCTTCTCGCAGGGGTAATTCCGGTTCAAACAGGCGAATTCCCACTTCCGAACTCATGGCAAATTCATTTAAAACTGTTGCCACGCCGCCCCGGGTTGCATCACGTAAAGCCCGAACTTTTGGGCAAATTTCTATTATTTTATCAATTAAATCATTCAACGGTTGACAGTCACTTTCAATCGTCGTTTCTAAAGCTAATTCACCTCTAGCAATCAAAATAGCAGTCCCATGATCGCCGAGATAACCATTCACTAAAATCGCATCTCCGGGCTGTAAATTTTGGGCGGAAATATTGATTCCCGAACGAATAACGCCCACTCCTGCGGTATTAATAAACAGTTTATCCGCACAGCCTCGATGAACGACTTTCGTATCTCCGGTAACGATTTTTACCCCCGCATTATCAGCAGCTATTTTCATACTTTTAACTATTTCCCGCAACGTCTCTATGGGTAGCCCTTCTTCGAGGATAAAACCACAGGAAAGATACAAGGGTTTGGCACCACTAACCGCCAAATCATTAACAGTTCCATTAATAGCAAGTTCCCCAATATTACTCCCAGGAAAAAAGATCGGATCGACAACATAAGAATCGGTTGTAAAGGCTAACCGATCTCCGAGTGTTGCCAATTCTGCTAAGTTAAAACTGGCTTGATCTTCGAGTTGAGAAAGAATCGGATTATCAAAAGTTTTGACAAAAATATCATCAATTAAATCCCGCATTGCTTTCCCCCCACTTCCATGAGCGAGTGTAACGGTTGTATCGCGAACTTTTGCGGGGCGACGGCGAACTTTTTCGACTTTTTGAAAGAGGGGATGTTGTTCGGCTTTTTTATCTAAAGAAGGAGTCATTTATTTTAACCTTGATTTGTTGTTAATAACCGAGTTTAAAATTATTCTAAAGCTTGGCTTATTCCTATCTGTTTTGCTCGTTAAAAATATTTGGGGAGTAATAGTTGAAATTGTCCGATAATTTACTAAGTTTCATCCTATTACTCCCAACAAATTAAACGGATTTATCAGCGTGACGTCCGGGATGTTTATCGGAGTGGAGTTCACCACCAACCGCCCAATTATCCCGGTTAAATTCATCAATATGAATCGTCACCCATTCCCGTTTCGTTCCCAAGGTTTCAACTAAAGTATCGGTTACTGCTTTGGCGAGTTCCCGTTTTTTTTCAATCGAATGACCTTCTCCAATTTGAATTGTGACAAATGGCATACAGTTTTCCTCCTCATTTGTTGCTATATAAAAGATAGAAGGCTAGCGCTTAGGTGTTTATACTTTTGCTTTAGAACGTTGGGGTTTGTTAGCTTTTACAACGGTTGAAAGGCGACCATATTTGTAATAAGCGGCACAAGCCCCTTCTGAAGAAACCATACAAGTTCCGATGGGTGTTTCTGGCGTGCAAGCAGTACCGAATACTTTACATTGCCAGGGTTTTAAGACTCCTTTAAGAATTTCGCCGCACTGACAAGCAGCAGCATCGGGAACTTTAACATCAGAAACATCAAATTTTATTTCTGCATCAAATTGGGCATAATTTGAATTAATTTTCAGTCCAGACTGGGCAATGTCTCCAAGTCCTCGCCATTCAAATTCTTCTCGCACTTCAAACACTTTTTTAATAGCATCCAACGCCATCGGATTTCCATCCGGTTGAACGAGACGTTTATATTGATTTTCAACCTCACAACGTCGGTCTACTAACTGTTGCAGCAACATCCAAACAGACTGGACAATATCTAACGGTTCAAAGCCGGAAACAACGACGGGTTTATAATATTTTTCGGCGATAATTTTGTAGGGATTTGAACCAATCACCATGCTAACATGACCAGGGCCAATAAATCCATCCAGTTCCAAATCGGGGTTATCTAATAACGCTTCTAACGCCGGAACGACAATCACATGATTGCAAAAAATACTGAAGTTTTTGATGTTTTCAGCTTCGGCTTGTAAGATAGTAAAAGCGGTACTGGGTGCTGTAGTTTCAAAGCCCAACCCAAAGAAAATTACTTCTTTATCGGGATTTTGTTTAGCAATAGGTAAGGCATCTAAGGGTGAATAAACCATGCGAATATCTGCGCCTTGGGCTTTCGCTTGGAGTAAACTTTTTTCTGAACCCGGCACCCGCATCGCATCGCCAAACGTGGTAAAAATAACGTTAGGAATATCGGCCAATTTAATCGCAGCATCGAGTCGGCCTCGGGGCATCACACAAACGGGACAACCGGGGCCATGAATGAGTTCAATACTATCAGGAAGAAGTTCTTCAATGCCATATTTAAAGATAGAATGGGTGTGACCTCCGCAAACTTCCATGATTTTTAAGGGTTGTTCGGATGTCCGTTCAAGCATTAACGTTAAGCGGTTTATTTCCCCCATTAACGCTTGTAATTTTTGCGGATCTCTAAATTCATCAACATATTTCATCAGGTGTTTTCTCCTCGCTTAAATTGATTTAAAAATTATTCTTCGTCTTCTTCCGGTACTCGGGTTAACACTTCAAAAACAGTCGTCGCACTTGATTCTCGCTTTGTATCTATTTCTTGAACTCGTGCGGTGATTTGTTTGGCTTGTTCAATTTCACCCAAACGGGCGAGAATATAACCCGTTGCTGCATAAGCATTCAAGTATAATCTGATTTTGGGCTGTTCTTTGTCTTGAATTAATCGGGGTTTTTGGTCTTCCCAACTTTCGGGTAATTGTTCCTCAGTTTTGATTTTATCTAGAACAATTTGGGCAATTTTTAACGCCATTTTTTGCTGATTTTTGTAGAAAAAATAACGATAAACCCCAATTAATACCTCGTAATTGTCCCCGGCTTTTTCTAAGGCTTGATAGATGTACTGTTCTGATTTTGTCGTATCTTCCCACTGTTCGACCGCTTGCATTAACAAATCTTTAACTTCGGTGGGAATATCAGACCAAGAAAGCTTTTCGGGGGCGGTTTGCATCCTGATTTCTCCTGAATTGGGATGGCTGTTTTATTATTTACTGAATCGCCGCTAATTGCTGTAAAATTTCTAACGTTTCTGCGGCTTCTTTTTCATCAATTCGGTTCATGGCAAAACCCACATGAACTAACACCCAATCCCCAACGCAAGACTCAACGGGGTGAGTTTCATCGACGATACAAGCAATATTAACCTGTCGTTTTACACCCGCAATATTAACCATTGCTAACTTGTTGGTGGTGTCGGTAATTTCAGTAATTTGACCGGGAATTCCTAAACACATTTTTTTTTGTAATCTAAACAATAGGATTGAAAAAACGTTTATTCTTCTTTTAGTTTAGCAGATGCAATCACGGCTTGTCCGAGAGAGAGTCCGCCATCATTAGAAGGAACTTGACTGTGCGTTAAAACTTCCAAATTCTTAGACATTAAGCGCTCGCGAACTTGAGTCAGTAAAATTTGATTTTGAAACACACCTCCTGTTAAAATAACTTGATGAAACTCCGTTTCAAAACTTAACCGTTCAACCATTGTTGATATAGCTTCAGCTAACCCGAAATGAAACTTCGCCGCCATCATCCCCACTGGAAGATTTTGTCGCAAGTCTGCTAACAAAGCTGACCACATCGGACGAGGTTCGATAAACAATAACGAGCATTCTAATTTTCTCACCAAAAACGGATAAGGCTCAATTTCTTCAGAGTAATTTAACAGATAGTCTTCCGCGATCGCTTCCAGTGTAATCGCAGCCTGTCCTTCATAACTGCAACTTTCGCGACAAATTCCAATTGCACCCGCCACCGCATCAAACAACCGCCCACAAGAAGAAGCGAGAGGAGAATTAATCTTTTTCTCTATTAATTGGTCGAGTAATTTTAGCGGTTGTTGCACCAAAAAATCTCCCAATTTTAAATCGATAATGTGCGAGGGTAAATCTTCTCCAAAAGCCGCTTTTAAATGGGCGTAAGTATTCCGCCATGGTTGATAAATCGCCTGTTCGCCCCCGATCATTTCTACGGGTTTAAACGTTCCCAACCGTTGGAAACTGCGATAATCTGCTAACAAAAATTCGCCGCCCCAAATTGTACCATCTTCGCCGTATCCCAACCCGTCCAAAGCAATTCCCAAAACGGGTTTTGTATCGATGGGTAAGCCATTTTCAGCCATACAAGCCGCAACATGGGCGTGATGATGTTGAATAGAATAAATCGGGATATTGTTGGTTTCTGCGAGTTCTTTTCCGAGTTTTGTCGATAAATATTCGGGATGTAAATCTAATGCGATCGCACTCGGTTGATGTTCGAGTAAACCTAAATAAAGATTCAGCGTTTTCTGATAGGCTTCGGCGGCTAAAGCGTTTTCTAAATCGCCAATATGTTGGGATAAAATTGCCTGACCTTCTCGCACCAAACAGAACGTATTTTTGAGTTCACTCCCCATTGCTAAAATAGCAGATTTATCTTCAAATCCTGGCGGTAAATTAATCGGGGTTGGGGCGTATCCTCTCGCACGGCGAAGAATTTGTAAACTGTTATTATTGATTCTCACAACCGAATCATCAACCCGGTTGACAATTTCCCGATTATGTAATATAAAATAATCAGCAACAGTTGCAAGTTTAGTTCTCACTTCTGCGTTATCAATACATTGAGGATCATCGGAAAAATTAGCACTGGTCAGAACAATTGGAATCTCTAATCTTCTCAACGCTAAATGATGTAAAGGTGTGTAGGGTAACATAAACCCTAAAGAGTTTTGATTGGGTGCAACAGAAGGGGCGATTTGATTTTGAATTGAATCTTTTAAGCTGGTTTTCTGACGCAATAATACAATCGGTGCGGCATAACTTTCTAATAATTCTCGTTCTTCTGCTGTAACAAAACAATATTTTTCAATAATATTAATATCTCGCGCCATCAACGCCAAAGGTTTATCGGGGCGGTGTTTGCGTTGACGTAATTTTTGAACGATTTCTTCGTTGGTTGCATCACAAGCTAGATGAAATCCACCTAACCCTTTGATCGCCACAATTTGCCCTCGTTGAAGTAGCGTACAAACAGCATCAACTTCATCTAACATCGAGAACATATGGGCAGTTACAGCGTTACCATCCCCCCGTTCTAATGTTACTTTTGGGCCGCAAAAATGACAAGCAACAGGTTGGGCGTGAAAGCGTCTATTGAGAGGATCTTCATAGTTTTGTTGACATTCTCCGCACAATTCAAACCCGCCCATGCTGGTATTTTCCCGGTCATAGGGCAACTTTTTGATAATACTTAAACGAGGGCCGCAGTGAGTACAATTGGTAAAGGGATAGCGATAAAAACGACTTAAAGGGTCAAAAACATCTTGTTTACACGCCGGACAGGTTGCCGCATCGGGAGCAATTTTTGTTCTAATTTTGTTTGTTTGACTCGAAACAATGGTAAAATTAGAAAAAGAGTGATCGCCTGTGTAGGGAGAGCGATGAATTGACTCAATTTTTGCTAAAGGAGGCGGTTCAGTTTCCAAACGATGAATGAATTTATTGATAGCATTGCGATCGCCTACCACACGAATTAAAACCCCTTCACCGTCGTTGCTAACTTCTCCACACAAGCCACAGTCTAGGGCGAGGCGATAAACGGTTGGACGAAACCCCACCCCTTGAACGATACCGCAGACGCGAATTTCTTCAGCTATGTGATCCGTGATCGTCGCCATTATTCACTCATTTAGATCCTATACCTTTATTGTGAAACTTAATTATGCGATTGTGGGAATTTCTTTGATCTTTCTTCAGGCTTTTTTTGTCATCCCCGTGTTATCCTGGATTGCAAATTTTCCCCAACAATCAATCTAGTGAAAACAGATACTCTATTTTATCGCTTATTTGAAGCCTTTCCTGGGATTTTCTTTGAACTAATTAACCGTTCACCCGAAGAAGCAGAATCCTATCAATTTTCATCAGTAGAAGTTAAACAACTGTCTTTTAGAATTGATGGTGTTTTTGTCTCCAATATTAATGCAATTCATCCGCCAATTTATTTTGCTGAAGTTCAGTTTCAGTCTGATTCTCGCTTTTATTCCCGTTTTTTTGCCGAAATTTTCCTTGATCTTAATAAAACAGAACTCATTAACGACTGGCGAGGCGTTGTTCTTTATCCTAGCCGCAATATTGATCCCGGTGAAACTCCTCGATATCAGGAATTACTTCATTCTGGGCGAGTGAGTCGAATTTATCTAGATGAGTTGGGAGAAATTGCGGAAAACTCTGTCGGGATTGCCACCATTCAACTAATTGTAGCACAGGAAGAACAAGCCATTCCCCTAGCCCAGAATTTAATCGAACGGGTGAGGGCAGAAACTTTTCAGCAACAATCTCAAGCAGATCTTCTACAATTGATAGAAGCCATCTTAGTCTACAAGTTACCTCAACTCAGTCGGGAGGAAATCGAAGCCATGTTTAGTTTAGATGATTTGAAACAAACCCGTGTTTATCAAGAAGCGTTAGAAGAAGGGCGACAAGAAGGGCGTCAAGAAGGGCGACAAGAAGGGCGACAAGAAGGGCGACAAGAAGGGCGTCAAGAAGGGCGACAAGAAGCAAAATTAGAATTAATTCCTTTTCTAATTAGTGTGGGAATTAGTTTAGAAGAAATAGCCGTCAGATTAGGACTAGAATTAGAACAAGTCCAACAAGCAGCCCAATCCTCAACCGAAAATCAAAACGAGGGATAATTTATGTTATTTATGATTAGTTTAATGATCGATTTAACCCATCGACCACAATAACACCCGATTATTCCCCGAATCTGCAATCATCGCCGTATTTCCATAAACTTGAATTCCATAGGGCCAACACAAACTATTCCGAGTTGCATTCCCATAAGAACGGTTTTCACTTTTACTCTTAAAGTTAGATTGACCTGTTAACATTTCCGCAGATTTTCCCGTCGAAACTTCACCTTTCCATCCAATTAACCTTGAGTTTGCAGTATCAGCAGCAATCAACCATTCTGGCGTTGAGGCGACTCCATAGGGCATACTTAAACAGGAGTCAGACGGGAAATAAACCCCTTGATTCAATTCAACCGTATCAAAACCCTTTTGACCCAAAACAAACGCACAAGGTTGATTCATTTCTGTGGGAATATTATCCCAAATCATTATCCGATTATTCCCTGCATCAGTAACAACTAAATTATTCTTCCAAACTGCCAACGCATGGGGCCAACGCAGACTCGAAGCCGTTGGACTTCCGCCACCATTTTCATCCCGAGAAACCAAATCAGACTGTCCTAAAACAAAGTCCGCAGGTTGACCATTTTCTATCGGAAATTCTCGCCAAACTAATACTCGTCTATTTCCCGTATCCGCCACAAAAAACAGCCCATTGTAATAGAAAACCCCATAGGGCCAGTGCATTCGATTTGCAGCCGTTTCAAACTCACCTCGGTTCGGTTCATTGGCGTTAAAATTAGCCTGTCCGAGAACAATATCCGCCGGAATATTGCTATCTTGAGGAACTTTTTTCCAAATTAAAACCCGATGATTCCACGCATCAGCAACCGCCAAACTTTCGCCACAAACACATATTCCTGTGGGAACACTCACCGTTGCAGCCGTTGGGGAACCGTTGGCGTTTTGTCCTTCTTGGTTAAAGTTCGGCTGTCCAATCACCCAGTCCGCCGCCTGTCCGTCAATTTCTGGACGTTGGCGCCATCCCAACAAACGATGATGTCCGGTATCTGCCACCCACAAAGGCCCGTTTTCCACCCAACACAGGCCACGCGGCCCAAACATCGTGGTCGCATTGGGTTCGAGGGGAACCACCAACACATCAGAGGGTTGTTGTCCGAGAATAATTTCAGCGCCTTTTGGGGCAAAAATATCTTGAATAGAAGAAGATTGAGGATTAACTGGGGTATTCATTTAAAAAGTATTATTTAAACTCGCACTAACACTCGTTCTCCAACTTGTTTCACGGGATAGGGTTGTAAGGGCATTTCGGGGGCGGTGAGACAGTCTCCTGTTGTTAAATTGTATTGGAAATGATGAAACGGACAGGTGAGAATTCCGTCTTGAATTTTGCCTTTATCTAAAGGCATTGCCAGATGAGTACAACTATTACGATAGGCTTGAATTTTATCCGCAAATTGGGTTATAATTAACTTTAACCCATCCAGTTCTACCGCTAAAATTCCCCCATCTGGAATTTCTTCTATTGTTGTTATCGCCACCCAACCCGCCTCGTTATCCGCAGAAAAAGGGCTAATAATAGAATGAGAATTGTTCGTGGAAACGGGAGTATTAACCGAGATAACCTGTTGAATTTCGGGACAATGATTTTTAATCGCTTGTTCAACGCCTTGTTTTAACGTTAACGTAGAAGCCGGACAATTGCTGCAAGTTCCGACTAATTTAACTTCTACTGTATCGGGGAGTTTAATAGCGACTAATTCCACATCACCGCTATGACTTTTTAAGCCTGGACGCACTTCTTCTAAGGCTTGTTGAATGCGAGTTTCTAACGGGGGTTGGGGCGGTTTAACGAGTTCGTGATAGCGTAGTATTCCGTAAACCACTTCATCTTCAACCGCATGGCGTAACGCCGAGAGAGATTCTTGTTTAACACTGCGAATTAAACGAGTTAGGGCTTCTTTATGCAACGCTTCGATTGATTGTTTCAACCCTTCCACAACCAATAACTTTTCCGGGTCATGCCATTCTAAAACAGTATTTTCAAAAAACTTTATTTCTTTAACCAAATCTTCTAACGTTACCCCATCTTCGGGAGAAATCTGGGTTGAAGTCATAATATTTTATTTTTTATTGTTATTTTAATTTTAAATTAACTGTAGGGGCGCAAGGCTTGCGCCCATTTTTGCTTGCGCCCATTTTTACTTATCCCCAAAATTGGGGGTTATTTCATTTTGATATCTTTCAACAGAAACGGCATTGCAATTCCCGTTAACAAACTCGATAAAACAATCGGCAACCACAAAGTCACACCCACTTTATCCAAGCCCACAAACAAGAGTAAACCCAAACCCAAGCCGATAGAACTTTGACGAATAAAATAGCCCGGATTTCGCAACAATTTACCCTTTAACAGTAACTTTGTGCTGAACCAACCGACCTCTAACATAAAAATTTCTCCTCAATTCTAAACAAACTTCAAGACAATCAATCCAATCGCAATTGCAGGTAAAACACCCACTGGCCCAAACAAACCCCCAATGGAAGCAGCTAGACCAAAACCCAAATCTTTTCTCGCTAATAAAACGCCCCCAATTGCACCGCCAAAAATAGACACTGAACCAGCAACAACCAACCAAACAATCCCCGTTAATAGCGTAATTTCACCCGTAATAAAATTCGTCCAAAATGTCTGTATTACTGGAGTATTCAACACTTCTAACAGTTCTTGATTTAACTCATTCATGCCTTTCTCCTTGTTTAATTTACAGAAGACAACGCTTGTAATTCAACATCCAAATCTTGCAACGCCTGACTCACCATTTCCGCCCGTTCCGACTCACCATATTGAGTAAAAATCAATTGGGCTTCTTCGTAGAGAGTCTTTGCAGTTTTGAGATGATTGGGATTTCCAGCTTCTGGATTTTCGACATCATCTGGAAGATTAAATAAAATATTAGCTTTGTTGGCAATTGTATTGGCATACTCAACCGGAGTATCTTTAGCTGTCCGCACTTTTAACGCTTCGTTATAAGCCTCTAAAGCCCGCAAATTATTCTCAACCGGATGAACACTCGGCAGATATTGCAACGCATTTCCCAGATTATTTTGTAGCATCGCATATTCAGACGGATGATCGGTTAAAATAATCCAATTCAACGCTTCTTCAAACGACTGAACCGCCAACGCCTGACGCATATCTTCGCCATCTCCCGACATCGACATTGACAAATAAGCGATCGCAATATTATTGTGTAGGATAGCGTATTCTTGGGGATATTCCTTCGGCGTAAATACTTCTAACGCCTGTTGATACGCTTGTACCGCATCTTTAGTTTGAGCGAGATTAAACGGAACTAACGCTTGAAAAACTAGCCCCAAATTCATCTGCAATTCGGCAACTTCTTCCGGGGAAGCTTGTTGTTGTAAAATCGGTAATGCCGTTTCAAAAACTTTTTTGGCTGCAACTAACCCGTCTGAACTTTCACCAGGATAAGTTCGCAGAGCAATTCCTAAACCAACAGTCGCCCGTGCTTTTAAAAGAGGATATTCTGAACCGCACAACTCAATCGCTTGACGGTACAATAACACGGCAGCTTCAATCTGTTCAATGCCTTTTGGCTTTTGCAGCAACCCCCGTGAAATTTCACTCAACATTTGCACTTTTTCAGCAACGGTGGCGGCTTCAGACTCAACCGCAGCAGTAGCGGCTTTAACAGCAGAATCAGTAAAACTTTGTGTCACAACTATTCTCGGGGTGAAGGGTTTAACAAATGGTTTTTGAGGTTGACGCGATTAGCAAATACTCAACACAATCGTTAACGTCAATCTCAGCAATTAACAACAATTTAAGCAAAAATAGTCACTCTTGTTGCCTTAAACTAATCCTTATTTACCGGAAATAACTGTATTATCTGATACCGTTATTGAGTTGAATTGAATCTATGTCAAGATCAGCTCAATTTAAGGCTTTTTTAAGGTTCTCGAATCTCCCTATGTCCCTGCTTTTGAGCAATTTTTCGTCAAAACACCCCTCAAAAACTCTCCCCCAAACGTCAAGAAAATTTCTGTAAATTTAACGAAAAACTCAAACTTCCTCAATTTTGTTTCATCAATAACAATCAACGAATCAAAACTTTTGGTAATCTGATCCCCATAAATCTAAAAAAATTCGCCATGATGATCAAAATCTAAAGTTTTGTATTACATAATTGTCAAAAGTAACCTTCTAATATCCAAACTGTTTGTCCGAATTGCAAAAGGAGAATTATTGTGGCTAACGTCCTCTGGCTACAAGGTGGTGCCTGTTCAGGAAACACCATGTCATTTCTCAACGCCGAAGAACCAAGCGTCTGTGACCTAATAACCGACTTTAACATCAACCTTCTCTGGCATCCCTCCCTGGGACTCGAACTCGGAGAAAGCCTGAAAAAACTACTGCGAGACTGCATCAACGGAATTATCCCGGTTGATATCCTCGTGTTTGAAGGCAGCGTCGTCAACGCCCCCAAAGGCACCGGAGAATGGAACCGTTTCGCAGACCGTCCGATGAAAGACTGGTTATCCGACCTCTCCCAAGTCGCTAAATTCGTCGTCGCCGTCGGAGACTGTGCCACCTATGGCGGTATTCCCGCGATGTCACCCAACCCTAGCGAGTCCGAAGGGTTACAATTTCTTAAACGGCAAAAAGGCGGCTTTCTCGGCCCCGACTACCTCAGTCAAGCCGGATTTCCTGTTATCAACATTCCCGGTTGTCCCGCCCATCCCGACTGGATTACTCAAATTTTAGTCGCCGTTTCCACCGGAAGGCTAGATGATATCACCCTAGACGAATTTCATCGCCCCGAAACCTTCTTCAAGAGTTTCACCCAAACTGGATGTACTCGCAACATTCACTTTGCCTACAAAGCCTCAACCTCCGACTTCGGACAACGAGGAGGTTGTCTATTTTACGACTTAGGCTGTCGCGGACCGATGACTCATTCTTCCTGTAACCGAATTTTGTGGAACCGAGTCTCCTCCAAAACCCGGGCTGGAATGCCTTGTCTCGGCTGTACTGAACCCGAATTTCCGTTCCATGACCTGCAACCCGGCACCGTCTTTAAAACCCAAACCGTGATGGGAGTTCCCAAAGAATTACCCACAGGAGTCAACCGCAAAGACTACGCCCTATTAACCGTTGTGGCTAAAGATTCAACCCCGAAATGGGCAGAAGAAGACATTTTCACTGTTTAACAAACGGCTTTCAAACAGATACCGATAAATAGGAAACAGGTAACAGAGAAGATTCATCATTGATAACTGTTCCCTGTTCCCTACGCTTCGGCGCTATACCTATCACCTAAAATTAATAGAGAGAACAAACATGGTTGCCCAACGAACATCTGTCGAAACTTTAGATATATCTCCCGTGGGTCGAGTCGAAGGAGACTTAGATGTACGAGTCGATATCCAAGATGGCCAGGTCGTTAACGCTTGGACACAAGCCCAACTGTTTCGCGGGTTTGAAGTTATTCTACGAGGAAAAGACCCCCAAGCTGGATTAATTGTTACCCCGAGAGTCTGTGGAATTTGCGGCGCCTCTCACCTCACCTGTGCATCTTGGGCGTTGGATACCGCTTGGGAAACCGAAGTTCCTCGCAATGCAATTTTAGCCCGAAATTTAGGTCAACTCGTCGAAACCATTCAAAGCCATCCCCGTTATTTTTACGGCTTGTTTGCCATTGACTTAACCAACAAAAAATATCAAAATAGCCCTTTTTACGAAGAAGCTTGTCGGCGGTTTGCCGCTTATACCGGAAAATCCTATGAAATTGGCGTCACTATTTCCGCGAAACCCGTTGAAATTTATGCGTTATTTGGCGGACAATGGCCTCATTCTAGCTTTATGGTTCCCGGTGGGGTAATGTGTGCGCCGACTTTAACCGATATTACTCGGGCTTGGTCGATTTTAGAATATTTCCGCACGAACTGGTTAGAACCCGTTTGGTTGGGTTGTTCATTAGAACGTTATGAAGAAATTCAATCATACGATGATTTTATGGACTGGTTGAATGAAAGTCCGAATCATCTCAACTCCGACTTAGGCTTTTATTGGCGAATGGGGTTAGATATTGGTTTAGATAAATTCGGGATGGGAACCGGAAAATACATGAGTTGGGGTTATCTCCCCCACGAAGATAAATATCAACGCCCAACAATTGCCGGACGCAATGGGGCGGTGATGATGAAAAGCGGGGTTTATGATAGTTTTAGCGACACTCATCAACTGATGGAACATCATTTCACTCGCGAAAATACCAGCCATTCTTGGTACGAGGAAGGCAACGAAGATGTACATCCGTTTGACCGTTTTACTGTTCCCCAACAAAACAACGATATTGATTTCTTAGAAGGCGCTTATACTTGGTCAACCGCCGTTAAACACCAAGATTTTGGACGGATGGAAGTCGGTTCACTTTCTCGTCAACTCGTCGCAGGCGGACATCATGGTGAGAGTTGGCAATATTATGATGGCTTTATTCTTGATATGTTCAAGAAAATGGGTGGGCCGAGTGTGCATCTGCGTCAGTTAGCCCGAATGCACGAACAAGTGAAATTATATCGAGAAGTTGAACGCTGTCTGCGCGAGTTTAAACTGCGGGACCCCTGGTATATCAAACCCACCCAAAAAGACGGACGGGGTTGGGGGGCAACTGAAGCCAGTCGCGGTGCCTTGTGTCATTGGGTTGAAATTGAAGATGGCAAGATTAAAAACTATCAAATTCTCGCCCCTTCGACTTGGAATATCGGCCCTCGTGACGGTGAAGGCGTTCGTGGCCCTATCGAAGAAGCGTTAATTGGTACCCCTATTGCCGATAAAAATGACCCCGTAGAAGTGGGTCATGTCGCCCGTTCTTTTGACTCTTGTTTAGTGTGTACCGTTCACGCTCACGATGCGAAAACAGGTGAAGAATTAGCCCGGTTCCGTACCGCTTAAAAGGGTTTGATTCTGTTATGTTTGTGGGCGCAAGCAACTGGGCGCAAGCAACGGGGCGCAAACCGCAGCGCCCCTACGGGTTTACTAATAGCTGGTGACTGTTTAAACAATACCTGCTTGTTGAAAAACTTGTTGGGCGGTAAATGTTATTCCTTCTAATAAATTATCGCTCACAGTTGCTTCCTCTCGTTTCGTTTCGTTTGTGGGGGTGCATCGGGATAAAAAATGGTGATGGTTTTTGCTTTTGAGTCAACCACCCAAACTCTTGAGACTCCTGCATTGAGATAATCAATCGCTTTTTCACTCATCTCGCCAAATGTTTGCTCGGGTGATATAATTTCAATGGCTAATTCTGGTGGAACCGGACAAGCTTCATCCTCAAATCGTTCTAACGGAAGACGATTATAGGAAATATAAAGTAAGTCGGGAATCAAAACCCAATCTCGATTATTTTTTTTGAGAACAACAGCCCAATAATCCCCACTTCTCCTCGGTTTTTACACCATTCGGTTAACAGCATACACAGAGAACCTCTTAGTCGAGAATGAAAACGTTTATAACCCTTTTTAGCTTCTTCCCCAAGAAGCCCCACGTCTGACCCGACAGGGCAGCGTGAGATGAATTGCGGTCAGGGTTTATCGGAATTAGGTTGGTTTTGGTTTTCAATGTATTGTCTTAAGGTTGAAATAGTAACTCCGCCGCAACTAGCAACAAAGTAAGAGCCATTCCATAAAACATCTTTCCAATAGAAAGAATTTAAGTGGTCGGAAAATTCTTGTCTAAGCTTTCGAGACGTTACAGATTTGAGATTATTAACCAAATTACTTAAAGCAATGTCAGGATGGTATTGGAAAAGAAGATGAACATGATTGTCTTCCCCGTTAAACTCAATTAATTTACAATCCCACTTGTGGAGTAATTCTTCAAGGATGGAGTGTA
>Ga0207419_1000100_pt1 | contig 65471 bp, 62 predicted proteins | sample ElkSloMetagenome_4_FD_184723 | JGI IMG/M metagenome (GOLD analysis project Ga0207419, IMG submission 184723) | Hot spring microbial communities from Elkhorn Slough, Monterey Bay, USA - MD2A (version 2) | ecosystem: Environmental > Aquatic > Marine > Intertidal zone > Estuary: Microbial mat ...
TTCAAGTATCACGGTCGCATCAAGGCCCTCGCCGACGCCGCGCGTGAAGCCGGCCTGAAGTTTTAAGGAATACGGAATTCATCATGGCTAGAGATAACAACTCAGACGATATGATCGAGAAACTCGTCGCTGTCAATCGAGTGGTTAAAGTGGTTAAAGGCGGACGTCAGTTCAGCTTTACAGCCCTTTCCGTCGTTGGCGACGGTGATGGCAAGGTCGGGTTTGGTTACGGCAAAGCACGTGAGGTGCCGCTAGCCATTCAGAAGGCAATGGAACGTGCTCGTCGCGATATGGTTAAGATCAGTCTTAACGACGGTACCTTATGGCACGCCGTGAAGTCTCGCCATAGCGGCTCACGCGTTTACATGCAGCAAGCCTCGGAGGGTACAGGGGTTATTGCTGGCGGTGCGATGCGTGCTGTTTTTGAGGCTGTTGGGGTACAAAACGTTCTCGCAAAGAGCGTGGGTTCTAACAACCCAATCAACTTGGTTCGCGCGACCATGAAGGGGCTCCAGTCTATGGCGTCTCCGGAGTCCGTAGCCATCAAGCGCGGCAAGCCTATCGAGGAGATTCTTGAACATCATGGCTAAGACATCATCTTCAAAGATTAGGGTGACGCTCGTGCGTAGCATGAATGGCACCATCGGCAAGCACCGGGAGACCGTTCGCGGCTTGGGCTTGCGCAGAATGCACCATACCGTTGAGCTTGAGGACACCCCCTCAATTCGCGGCATGATCAATAAGGTGCATTATTTGGTTCAGGTCGAAGCGGCCTGAACGACACTGTTTGGTAAGGATTCTGACGATGAAACTCAATTCGATTCAACCCGCAGAAGGCAGCCGGAAGACACGCAAGCGCGTCGGCCGTGGCATTGGTTCTGGTCTTGGTAAGACTGGCGGTCGTGGTCACAAGGGTCAGAAGTCGCGATCGGGCGGTTATCACAAGGTCGGTTTCGAAGGTGGCCAGATGCCGCTGCAGCGGCGCCTTCCGAAGGTTGGATTCCACTCTGCGGTGAATGCCAAGACACGTGAACTCCGCCTCTACCAACTCAATGGTTTTAAGGGCGAAGTGGTGGACTTGTTGTCTCTCAAAGAAGCAGGGTTGATCCCGGGCAATACTCAGCGGGTTCGCATCATTGCAACCGGCGAGATTGAGCGGGCTCTAACGATACGTGGAGTTCACGCGACCGCTGGTGCCGTCAAGGCGATCGAAGCGGCCGGAGGGAAGGTCGAATAATGGCTCGAAGCGCCTCAGATATGGCGGGTGCCCTAGGTGGAATCGGGCGACTGAAGGAACTGCGGCAGCGATTGCTGCTAGTGATCATCGCGTTGATGGTGTTCCGATTCGGAACCTTCATTCCCGTGCCGGGCATCAACCCCGTGACCCTGGTTTCGCTAATGGACCAGACGAGCGGAACGATTGTTGACATGTTCAACATGTTCTCAGGCGGTGCCTTGGGGCGCTTCTCGATTTTTGCGCTGGGTGTGATGCCTTATATTTCTGCGGCGATCATCATGCAGTTAATGAGTCACGCCGTTCCGCAGCTACAGGCATTGCGTAAGGAAGGCGAATCTGGGCGGCGCAAAATTACCCAGTACACGCGGTATTTCACCGTGATTCTGGCAGCATTCCAGTCTTTCGGTGTCGCTATGGCCTTGCAGTCGCAGAGCGCAGGCGCGGATCTCCCCGTGGTCATCAACCCTGGGCCAGGCTTTCTTTTGTCCGCGGTCATTACGCTGACAGCGGGAACCGTTTTTCTGATGTGGTTGGGCGAACAGATTACTGAGCGCGGAATCGGAAACGGTATCTCTATCTTAATCTTTGCTGGAATCGTGGCTGAATTGCCTCGCGCAATTGGATCGACGCTCGAGCTCGTCAATACCGGTCAGTTGGGCGTGCCGACAGCGCTATTCCTGTTGATTATGGCCCTGGCGGTGACAACTTTCGTCGTCTTTGTCGAACGCGGGCAGCGGAGAATCACCGTCAATTACGCGCAGCGCCAGGGCCGAAAGGCCTATCAGGCGCAGTCGAGCCATTTGCCTCTCAAGGTCAATATGGCCGGCGTTATCCCGGCGATCTTTGCTTCGAGCCTGGTGCTCTTCCCGGCCACGATTTCGTCGTGGTTTGGCGCGTCGGCAGAGGGTGGTGTCACCTGGTTGCAGACCATTTCCGAGCAGCTGCGCCCAGGGCAACCTCTGTACATCACGCTGTTCGGTTCTATGATCGTGTTTTTCTGCTTTTTCTACACCGCGATTGTCTTCAATTCCCGAGAGACAGCCGACAACCTGAAGAAGTCTGGCGCGTTCATCCCGGGAATACGACCCGGCCGACAGACGTCCGAGTACATCGATTTTGTGCTAACTCGATTGACGACCGTTGGGGCGTTTTACTTACTTGCAGTGTGCTTGATGCCAGAATTTCTGATCATGCATTGGAACGTTCCGTTTTATCTTGGTGGCACTTCGCTGCTGATTATCGTGGTCGTAACCATGGATTTTATGGCTCAGCTTCAGGCGCATTTGATGTCGCACCAATATGACAGCTTGCTCAAAAAGTCGAATTTGAAAAATTATGGTCGCTCTGGCGTGGTCCGGCGCTAGCGGCCGATTCAATTTAGGAATGACCGGACACGGAGAAAGGTTATGAAAGTTCAGGCATCAGTCAAGAAGATCTGCCGCAACTGCAAGGTGGTTCGCCGCCAGGGGGTTGTTTTCGTGATTTGCTCGGACCCGAAGCATAAACAGCGGCAAGGGTGAGGCTGTCGTAGCAGCCTTGATCATGAGTGATAAACCCGATACACTAGCGGGTTTGCGCTGATTAGACGTTAGACGTTTTACGGAGAGAACACATGGCTCGTATTGCAGGCGTTAACCTGCCGGTTCAGAAGCACACCTGGGTGGCGCTGACACAAATTTACGGTATCGGGCGTACTCGCTCGTATCAAATCTGCGAGGCTTCGGGCGTTGCACCGGAGACAAAAATTCGGGATCTAACCGAGGGCGAGCAGGAGAAGATTCGTCAGGAAATCGGTAAATTTACGGTTGAGGGCGACCTGCGTCGAGAGGTCGGTATGAACATCAAGCGTCTGATGGATCTCGGATGTTTCCGTGGGCTCCGTCACCGCCGAGGATTACCCGTTCGTGGGCAGCGCACCCGCACCAATGCACGCACCCGTAAGGGTCCGCGTCGCCCGATTCGTTGAGGTTGTAGGTCATGGCCAAGCAGACCGCTAAAGGCAAAAAGAAAGTCAAAAAGGTTATTGTTGACGGCATTGCTCACGTGCATGCATCGTTCAATAACACCATCATTACGATCACCGACCGCCAAGGCAATGCGTTGTCTTGGGCGACGAGCGGTGGTTCTGGATTCCGGGGATCTCGAAAATCTACGCCTTTCGCAGCGCAGGTTGCAGCTGAAAACGCGGGACGCGCTGCCCAGGAGCATGGCTTGAAGAACCTTGAGGTCCGCGTAAACGGACCGGGGCCTGGCCGTGAATCTTCAGTAAGGTCACTGAATGCAGTGGGTTTCAAGATTACGAACATCATCGACGTGACCCCCATCCCGCACAACGGATGTCGGCCACCGAAAAAACGTCGCGTCTGATCAATAAGTGGAATAGCAAACGATTATGGCTAGATATACCGGACCAACATGTAAGCTCGCCCGCCGAGAAGGCATGGACCTTAATCTGAAGAGTCCTGCTCGCGGCCTGGATTCTAAGTGTAAGTTGAATCAACCACCTGGGCAGCACGGCGACAGTCGCCGCCAGCGTCTTTCGGATTATGCCTTGCAGCTGCGTGAGAAACAGAAAGTGCGCCGGATGTATGGCGTCCTTGAAAAGCAATTCCGTAATTACTACAAAACCGCAGCGCGCCAGAAGGGTGCGACAGGCGAGAACCTGCTCAAGCTCCTGGAAGGCCGGTTGGATAACGTCGTTTATCGCATGGGATTTGCAGTGACTCGCGCCCAGGCCCGCCAGCTTGTCAGCCATCGCTCAGTTGAAGTCAATGGGAAGATTCTGAATATCCCTTCCGCCCAGATCAGCGCGGACGACAAGATTTCCGTCCGTGAGAAGGCTAGAAAGCAACTGCGCATTCAGGAGTCAATGAGTCTGGCTCGCGAGTTGGATCTGGTTCCCGATTGGGTCGATGTCGACTTCGACAAGATGGAAGGTGTTTTCAAAGGCGCTCCAGATCGAGATGATTTGCCGCCTGACATCAATGAAAACCTGATTGTCGAGCTCTACTCTAAGTAAACGGCTCTAAATCCGAGTAATCGATGGAAGCCGGCAGACGCCGGTTTCTTGAATTAAGCGAAATTTCCGAAGAGGTACACCATGTCAGGCCAGATTAACGAACTTGTCGGCAAGATGCTCAAGCCGAAAGGCCTTTTGGTTGATGAAATTACCCCGCGCCGGGCTCGCATTACGCTTGAGCCGCTGGAGCGTGGGTTTGGACATACCTTAGGTAACGCGCTTCGACGCGTCCTGCTGTCATCGATCCCCGGTAGTGCAATCACCGAGGTCGAAATTGACGGGGTCCTGCACGAATATACGGCGGTGGATGGGCTTCAAGAGGACATCGTTGAGGTTCTTTTGAACCTGAAGGATGTTGCCGTTCGCATGCATTCCCGAGAGGAGGCAGTGCTAACGCTTTCAAAGGACAAAGCGGGACCCGTAACCGCTGGAGACATTCAGCTGGATCATGACGTCGAAATCGTCAACCCTGAACACGTCATTTGCAATCTCACAAAGAACTCTAAGTTGAGCATGCAGCTTAAAGTCACTAGGGGCGTGGGCTACCAGCCCGCCTCTGTGCACAAGTTTAACGAGGAGGAGACGCGATCGATTGGCCGACTGCAACTTGACGCGTCTTACTGCCCGGTTCACCGAGTTGCCTACAGCGTTGAAAGCGCCCGAGTTGCTCAGAGAACGGACTTGGACAAGCTTGTGCTGGACATCGATACGAATGGCACGATGAGCTGCGAGGATGCCGTCAAGCTTGCGGCTGGCATTCTGGTCGATCAAATGTCGGTTTTCGTCGACTTTGTTGCGCGTGAAAAGGATCAGACGGAGGTTTCGACTGAAACTTTCGACCCGGTGTTGATGCGTCCGATTGATGACCTCGAGCTGACCGTCCGATCCGCGAACTGCCTTAAGGCCGAGCATATCCAGTACGTTGGTGATCTCGTGCAGCGAACCGAAACCGAACTGCTCAAGACGCCCAATTTGGGCAAAAAATCACTGACCGAAATCAAGACGGTGCTAGCTTCGCACGACCTGACTCTGGGCACGCGCCTGGAAAATTGGCCGCCTGCCAGCCTGGCACGAACCGAGCGTTAAGGAGATCTACCATGCGTCATCGCAAAGCCGGGCGTAAGCTCAATAGAAATTCGTCGCATCGTCGCGCCATGTTCAAGAACATGACGGTCAGCCTGATTCAGCATGAGCTGATCAAAACCACGGTGCCCAAGGCCAAGGAACTTCGGCGCGTCGCCGAGCCTCTCATTACCCTCGCCAAGGAAGACACGGTGGCGAAGCGCCGGCTGGCATTTAGCCGTCTGCGCGATAAGGAAGCCGTTGGCAAGCTTTTCACGGAACTGGCGCCGCGCTACGCCCAGCGCCCCGGCGGCTATCTCCGCATCCTCAAGTGCGGTTACCGTGCTGGTGACAATGCTCCGATGGCCTACGTTGAGCTCGTCGATCGTCCGGACGCGCCGGGGGCAGATTTAGCGGATTGACCCAGACACGTTACCGAGATTGATGAAAGCCCGGCCCAGCGCCGGGCTTTCTTTTTCTGCCGTTCGGAATCAGACGACGCGGTCCCGCTTAGAATAGGGTCCTTCGGAGCATTGACGGAACAGACCATGCGCACCTGGATCATGATTTCTGCCGCAGTGATGATCATCGTCATGGGGCTGTATGGGAGCGCCGTGCTGGTCTTCGACGAGGACCGCCTGAAGGGTCTTCTTTCGATGCACGTGGAGCGTGACACCGGTCGGCGCATCGATATTCGGGGGGATCTCCGAGTTCGCCTGTTTCCGGGCGTGCGCTTAGAGGCCGAGGCGATCGAGATCTCTGGGCCGTCGCAATCATCGGGGCCGTCGATTCTCGAGGCCGAGTTTTTGGAGATGAACCTTCGACTCTTGCCCATGATCCGCGGCGAGCTCGAGGCCAGTCAGGTGCGCCTGCGAGGCGCGCGCATCAACCTCCAGCAGTCCGATCCTGCCGGCGCCAGCGGTATCCAGGAGCTGCTCGATCCCCTCAAGCCCGCCGAGGCCAGCGCGCGCTGGCTGGATGGACCGATTCAGGTCGACAACGTGCTGGTTAATCTCAGCGACAGCATGGGGATTCGTCAGGAGCAGTTCTCCGTTGATCGCATCGAGCTGGAAGGCTTTGCCGTCGGAGAACCCTTGCAGTTCCGCTTTCGGGGCAATGTCGGTCAGCCGGCGCTGTTCGACTGGCTGGAGATCGACGGGCTGATGGTTCCACAAATGAGCGGTAATTTTCGTCTTGCGAACATGCAAATGTTGGGGAGTCTGGAGGACGGTCATTTCGATGTCGAGCTGCTCGGCAACCTTGATGTCCAGCCAGGCCCGCCGCTGTCCGTTTCGCTGGATGCAGGTCAACTCCAGATCAACGAGCATCAGTTCCGGGCCGAGATCGACTACACCGCATTTGACCAACCGTATGTCAACCTGGACCTGTCATCTGACTTCATCGACATAAACGTTGCCGCCCTTCCTGGGTTGCTGGCCGAGCACCTTGGCGCGAGGAGTGGCTCGAGCGTCGTGGCCGGTCTGCAAGCGATGGATTTCGACCTCAACGTGACCGTAAGCCAGGTAGCGCAGGCGGGTCTAATTCTCAATGACCTCGAGCTACAGGCCCAGGCGCGAGACAGGCGATTGAGTGTCGATCGCCTGGTCGCCGAGCTCCCCGGCGGCTTCCTCAGCGGCCTTGCCGTGGTCGATATGGCGCCGGCGGGCTGGTCCTCGGAGCTGGGTTTTCGCATCGACGCCGACGACTTTTCCGCCCTAGGAAGCGCCATCCCCATGCCATGGGCACCGGGTGGCTCGGGAAGCCTGTCGCTGGCGCTAATGCTGGCGACCAACAGCTCGGGCCTCGTCGTCAACGGCGAGGGCGCGGTTGAGATCTGGAACGGATCCTGGCAGGTGCTCGAGACGATGACCCCGGGCGTTCTGCCGCGTCAGGGTGCGGCAACCTTCGAGTTCCTGAGCTCGCCGATTGAGGTTGCGGCTGGGAGGATTGCCCTGCCCGAATTCCAGTACGTCAGCAGTGCGATCGTGGGGCAGGGCGAGCTGGCGTTGACCTGGCCCCTTGGCGAGGTCGAGGGTGCCCTGGATCTGACCCATGAGGATGCGCTCCTTCGGGTCCAGGTCAGCGGTCCTTTGGCCGAGCCACACCTTGAGTGGCGGCGCGCGAGTGAACCGGCCGGAGCCGAGCGTTGAACGACGATAGCGACCGCCGCCTTGGCCTGATCTCGGCGCTCAGCGCGTTCCTGTTCTGGGGTCTGGCGCCAATCTATTTCAAATGGCTTGGCCACGTCCGCGCCGACGAGATCATCGCCCACCGGATCCTCTGGTCCGTCGTTTTCCTCGGCCTGGTCCTGGTCTTCCGTCACCGCACCCGTGTGCTCCAGCATCTGCGCGTCTCGCGTCGCGTGTTGCTGACGCTGGCCATCTCCAGCCTTCTGATTCTGAGCAACTGGCTGATCTTCGTCTATGCGGTCAACTCCGATCGGGTGCTCTCGACGAGCCTGGGTTACTTCATCAACCCGTTGGTCAACGTCATGCTGGGCATGCTCGTATTTCGCGAGCGCCTGAGCGGCTTGCAGATGATTGCCGTGGCTATCGCCGCTGCCGGAACCCTGTACATGGCGCTCCAGATCGGCGTGATTCCCTGGGTGGCCTTTGGCCTGGCGTTTTCCTTTGGCCTCTATTCGGTGGCTCGGAAGGTGACCGACGTCGGTCCGATGGTGGGTCTGTTCTGGGAAACGCTCCTGGCCGTGCCCCTGGCGCTCGCCTGGCTGGTCTGGCTCCGCTCGGCCAATTTGATGATGTTCGACATAGGCGAGCTGCCTTCGGCGCTGCTTCTGGCCGGCACCGGCTTGGTCACCGTCATTCCCCTGCTGCTTTTTGCCGCGGCGGTGCGTCGACTCCCATTGAGTACCATGGGACTGTTCCAGTACCTGGCACCGAGCATGACGTTTATCCTTGCGGTATTCGTCTATGACGAACCCTTTACGCGCGATCATGCGATTACTTTTTCCTGCATCTGGCTGGCTCTGATCCTCTACACCTTTTCGAGCATGGAGCAGCGTCGGCGAGCCCGAATACCCGTCTAGGTTCGACCCTATGGACAACGAACTACAGAAACGTGCGCCGAGCCGCCGCGTCGCATCCCTGGCGGCTCTAAAACCCTTTATCTTCCGCTACCGGCTGCAGATTTCCCTGGCCCTGATCTTCCTGCTGATTTCCGCCGCGGGGGCTCTGGCCATCCCCGCCGCTGTGGGGCAGGTGATCGACCGTGGCTTCGTCGCCGATGACATCAGCCGCATCGACCGCTGGTTCTGGCTGCTGTTTGCCGCTGCCGTGGTCATGTCCGTCGGCGGTGGCCTGCGCTTCTACTGGGTCAGCTGGCTGGGCCAGCGCGTCGTCTCCGACGTGCGCTCGGCGGTGTTTTCGCGAGTCCTGGTCATGGACCCGGCCTTCTTTGCCCGGACGCGCACCGGCGAGGTGCTGTCGCGCATCAATACCGACACCACCCTCATCGAAACACTTATCGGGTCGACGGTCTCGCTGGGTTTGCGCAACCTGCTGATGCTCGTTGCCAGCTCGATTGCTCTGGTGCTGACCGCCCCAAGCCTGGCCGGCATCATCGGCGGACTGATCGTGTTGATCATTGTGCCCGTCCTGCTTCTCGGCCGCTGGGTGCGGCGCCTGTCTCGCGACTCCCAGGACCGTATCGCCGATATCAGCGCGCGCGGTGACGAGGCCATCAACGCGATTCAAACGGTCCAGGCTTTCGCCCGCGAGCCGAAGGAAATCGAGCGCTTTACGGCCACCGTCGAGGGCGCGCTGGCCGCGAACATAAAGCGCATCGCCGCCAGCACCCTGCTGATCGTTGCGGTAGTGTTGCTGACCTTCTCTTCGATCACCTTCGTGCTCTGGCTCGGAGCCCGCGCTGTGGTCAGCGAAACCATGTCGCCGGGCCAGTTGGGCCAGTTCGTCCTGTATGCCGCTATCGCTGCCGGCTCGACCGCGAGCCTGTCGGAGATCTGGGGTCAGATCCAGCGTGCCGCCGGGGCCATGGAGCGCCTGGCCGAACTCCTCGATCTTAAACCGGCGATCAGCAGCCCGGCCGAACCCACACCCCTCCCAGAACCCCCGCTCGGCCTATCGGTCGAGCACCTGGCCTTTGCTTACCCGAATCGCCCCGATAACCCGGTGCTCCAGGACTTGAGCTTCCAGGTGCCTGCGGGCGAAACCGTCGCCCTCGTCGGGCCCTCGGGCGCCGGCAAATCGACCCTCTTCCAGCTGCTGCTGCGCTTCCACGACCCCCTCGAGGGCCGCATCGCCATCAACGGCGTGGATCTTCGCGACCTCGACCTGGCCGAATTGCGCAAGGCCATGGGACTCGTGCCCCAGGACGTCGTGCTGTTTTCAGGCTCGGCTGCCGATAACATTGCTTATGGCGTCGATACGCCCACTCGGGCTCTGCTCGAGTCGGTGGCCAATTCGGCGAACGCCAGTGAATTCGTCGAACGCCTGCCCGATGGCTACGACACGTTTCTTGGCGAGCGGGGCCTGAGCCTGTCCGGCGGCCAGCGCCAGCGTCTGGCCATCGCCCGCGCCCTGGCCAAGGACCCGCCGATCCTGCTGCTGGACGAAGCCACCGCCAGCCTCGATGCGGAAAGCGAGCGCTGGGTGCAGGACGCGCTGAACGAAATCAGCCTCGACCGCACCGTAGTGGTCATCGCACACCGACTGGCGACGGTTCGCCGCGCCGACCGGATTCTGGTGCTCGAAGAGGGCAGGCTGGTCGCCGAAGGTCGCCACGATGAGCTGATCCAGAGCAGTGAGCTTTATGGGCGTCTCGCGCGGCTGCAGTTTCTCGAGTAGTCCCACGCCAGAGCGATTGCCACGGAACCACTGGGCTAACCTGATCAGGTTGTCATCTACCGACGCCAGATGGCAACCAGGGCGCGGGTCAATCCAGGTGCTACAGCGGCATGTATCGAAATTTCTGGCCGCCAACGGTGGCCTCAGCCATCAATCCACCGCGCACCAGGATGAAAACAGCCACGCCGCGCTCATAGCTGGTAGTCGCGGCGGCTCCGGCAGTGGCGGCAACGGCAGTGGCCTGTGCTGAAAATTCGAAATTCTCGCGCTTGAACAAGGTTAGGGCTGAGGTGTCCTCGAAGAAGATGACCTGAGAGTAGGCTTGCGCCCCGATCTGCGCCCCGATCGTCGCCTGGGAGACCGAAGTTCGGCCGATGGGGCGACCTTGTTCGAAGACGATACCGCGGCCGAATCCCCCACCGACCCACAACCCGGCTTTTCCAACATCGGGAAAGACCGCGTAGCCCTGCGCGTGGTCAATCCAGCGCTGGAGAGACGGGTCTCGATCAATGAAACTGTCGAGTGCCGTCCGGGACTCCCGGATCAGGCTGCTGTCAGAGGGGGTCGAAGCACAGCCACCAAGCATCAAAACAGAGGACAGAATAAGGACGGTGAGGATTTGTTTGATCATGGAGAATCCCTAGGACGAAGCGCAAGATTTTAAAGAGCAATAGACACTATTCTCCCGCTTATGGTTCATATGCCTTCACCCTTCACCCAAGACTTGAGCCGTTACGGCCGCAAAGTGAGAGATGCTTCCGGCCAAAACGAACAGGTGCCAGATCGCATGACTGTACGGGATTCTTTCAAAATGATAAAACAGAGTGCCGATTGTGAAGAATGCGCCGCCCAAGATCAGCAAGGCTAGCGCAGTGGGTGTGAGAGCCTGGCTCAAGGGCGCGAAGGCGATCACCACCAGCCAGCCCATGCCGATATAAGTAAGCGTTGAAAGGATCTTAAATCGACCGATGAAAAAGATCTTGAATACGATCCCGAACACCGCCAGTCCCCAGATCACGCCGAACAAGGACCAGCCCCAGCTGCCGCGGATGGCAGCGATGGTAAAGGGCGTATAGGTCGCTGCAATCATGAGAAAGATTGCGCAGTGATCGAGAACCTTGAGCCGGGACTTTAGCGCTGGGTGGCGCGCAGCGTGGTAAAGCGTGGAGATGGTGTAGAGCAGCACGAGCGCTACTGAGAAAACCACCACGCTGATGACTTCACGTGCACCGGAATGAATTCCGGTCAGGGTGATCAGTACCGCGCCACCGCCGATCGACAGGAGCACACCAATGCAGTGGGTCAAGGCGTTGGCTATCTCTTCATGATGGCTTTGCGGTCTCGACATCGACCGAATATACCACTTCAAAATAACGCCCCTTCGGGTCCGGTAGAAATCGCGTTTTCGGGTAGCATGGCAGGTTCAAGATATTGCCCAAGGTGTGGTTGTCATGCTGCGAACTGCTTTTCTCGCTTTTCTCTCGATCGGATTGATTGCCTGCTCCGATACGCCTCCTTCATCTGAGCAGGTGGCCGATACCGCTCCCAATAGCGCGGTCCCCGTCGAGTCAGCGGTGGAGGTGTTGCCGGACTTCTCCGAGTTCACCGGAGAATTGATCGAGCGCATGCTCGACCATTACCCGGAATGGGCGGTGTACCAAGGTCGCTACGAGCAGGCCGATGAAGTGACCATCCCCAATGACGAACAGCGCGCCCAGACTCTGGAAATGATCAATAGAGCCCTGGACGAACTGGCGCGATATCAGGCGGTCGAGTTGACGCCCGCTGAGCAGGCCGACTACGCCCTGCTGGACAATCGCTTGCGCGCGTTACGCTGGTACCAGACCGAGCTCGAAAGCTGGCAGTGGAATCCGGCAAGCTACAACGTGGCCGGCGTGATCAACGTGATCCTGAACACCGATTTTGCGCCCTTGCCCGATCGCATCGAAATCATCCGCGCCCGCCTGGCCCAGGTGCCGGCCTATTACCAGGCGGCTCGCGCCAACATCCTTCGACCGACCCTTGAGCATCTGGAGCTGGCCATTCTCCAGAACCGGGGCGGGCTCAGTAGCCTGGGTGGCCCACTAGAGGCCCGTTTGGACGAGGCCGGCCTTGCTGAGCAACAGCGAGCCGACGTCATGGCAACGCTGGGTCCTGCGCGCGAGGCCATCGAGGGGTGGATCGGCTTTCTCGAGACCCTGCAGGCCGAGCTGATCGACTCCGGCGAGGCGCGCGCGTTCCGACTGGGCGGCAAGCTCTACGAGCGAAAGTTTGCTTTCGACATCCAGTCCGGATTCACGGCGCGGCAGCTCTACGAGCGCGCGCAGGAGGAAAAGGAGCGGCTGCTCGCCGATATGGATGAAATCACCGTGTCGCTTTGGTCAAAGTATTTTCCTGATCAGGAGCTCCCAGCAGAACCTGTGGTTCGGATTGGTGAGCTGGTCGACCATCTGTCCAGCCGACACGTCAGTCTTGAGGGGTTCATCCCCGAGATCCGACGACAGATTCCCGATCTCGAAGCCTTTGTACGCGACAACCGCCTGCTTGAGCAGGACCCGGACAAACCTCTGATCGTGCGCGAGACGCCGGAGTACATGCGCGGCGGTGGTGCGATCGCCTCGGTTAGCGCGCCCGGGCCCTTCAATCCGGGTGCCGAGACCTACTACAACGTCACCCCGCTGGAGACCTACGGCGAAGAGCAGGCCGCCAGCTACTTGCGTGAATACAACCACTGGATCCTGCAGATCCTCAATATTCATGAAGCCGTCCCCGGACACTATACCCAGCTGCTCCACGCCAATCGCTCGCCCAGCCTGGTCAAGAGTCTGTTCGGCAACGGGGCCATGATCGAAGGCTGGGCGGTATATGCCGAGCGCATGATGCTTGAGGCGGGCTGGGGCAACGACGAACCCGAGATGTGGCTGATGTACGGCAAATGGGCGCTACGCGTGGTCCACAACGCCATCCTCGACTATGCCGTGCACGTCGAGGGCATGGAGCGCGACGAGGCGCTCCGCTTGCTGCGTGAAGAGGCCTTTCAGGAGGATTCGGAGGCCAGCCAAAAATGGCGCCGCCTGACCCTTTCCCAGGTTCAGCTAACGTCCTATTTTGCTGGCTATGCCGAAATCTATGACTTCCGCGAGCGGCGCAAGGCCGAGCTGGGTGATGCGTTTGATCTTGAGTCCTTCCACAACGAATTTCTGAGCTTCGGCTCGGCGCCCGTAGCGGTGATCATCGAACTGATGGATCAAGCCCGATCGATGCAGAACTGAAGAGTCCAGATCCTCGCCATGCCGGGCACCCGATGCCCGGCAAGTTCACGTTTCCCAGCGGTGCATGCAAGCATGCTTGCACTCACCCAAAGGCACTCCACGCTCGGTGCCTGGCGGCGAAGGGTGCCCGCATGCAAAGCGCTGCTCATTCGTCAAGGGAAGACGTTATTTCAGAGGATTGGTGGCCGTCGACGCTGGTCCCGATCACGAGGCTGGCGTCGTTGCTAACCGAACAGGCGTCGCCACCACTGGTTTCGCGGCGGGGGCAGGGCGTCTGCCAGCCGATGCGGACTGGGTGAGGTGCCGTCGACGAGCTGATGAGGGAATTCGATGCAAAGTAACTCTGCCAGAGCAGCATTGGTCCAGCGTTCGATCTGCATTTGAGCCTCTGAGAGCTTCGGGATTCTGCGGCGATCGCGGTGGGCGTCGGATGCGACCACGTGAATCAGACCACGGTGAATCATGTCCCGGGCCGACTCCTGGATCTGCGGACCGAATTGCCCTGTACAGGACTGGGCCGTGACCTGTCCGAGGCAGCCCATTCCAATCCATTCTTCTAGGATGTCCGGGTCCGATCTGAGCTGACTGTTGCGTTCTGGATGCGCAATCACCGGCTGCAGGCCCTGGGACAGAATCTGTTCGAGCAGATGCTCGGACCCAAGTGGCACGGTATGAACGGGAAGCTCGACCAGCACCGCCTTTTTCTGATTGGCGATGGTCATGGCTCGTCCGGCGCTCAGCTCTTCAGGAAGCTCCGGGACCAAGTGAAGCTCCGTGCCGGGAAGAATCTTCAGCGCAATGCCCTCGGCCAGCAGCGACTCGCGCAATGCGGCAACAGCGCTCATGACCTCATTGGCCGGGTTGGAATACACGCCGTTCATGTGGTGGGGTGTGACAACGATGGTTCGAATACCGTCTTCGACGGCAATTCGCGCCATCGCCAGCGACTGCTCAAGATCTTTTGAGCCGTCGTCGATGCCCGGCAGCAGGTGACAGTGCAAGTCTGCGTACATGAACAGAAACCGAAGCGTATTTCCAGTGAGCTTATCAGATGCCCCTAAAGACGACCATCAACCCACTGTCTGTCCAGCGTCGATCGGACGTCGTAGAGCACGCCGCCGCTGATCAGATGATCGCGTAACTGGCCCTGCGATTCGCTGAACTGATGGTGGGCGACGGCGTGGATCACCGCTGCGTAGTCATCTCGACCGGGCTGATCGATGAGTTCAATGCCGTAGGTTTGCCGGGCTTCTTGCCGATCGACCCAGGGGTCGTGGACGTCGACCTCGAGCTGAAAATCACTAAGCGCCCGTATCAGATCGATCACTCGGGTATTGCGCAAATCCGGGCAGTTTTCCTTGAAGGTCAGCCCGAGAACCAGCACCTTCGCGCCCGGCTGATAGACGCGTCTGCGCGCCATCAGCTGAAGGATCTCGCCGGCAACGAATTCGCCCATGGCATCGTTGACTCGCCGGCCGGCTAGGATGACTTCCGGATGGTGGCCGACACTTTGCGCTTTGTGGGTCAGGTAATAGGGATCGACGCTGATGCAATGTCCCCCGACCAGGCCGGGCTGGAAGGGAAGAAAATTCCATTTACTCCCGGCCGCAGCTAGCACGCTGGCCGTATCTAGTTCAAGGCGCGAGAAAAGGATCGCCAGTTCATTGACCAACGCGATATTCAAATCGCGCTGGGTGTTTTCGATCACCTTCGCCGCTTCGGCGACGCGGATGCTTTGAGCTGGAAACGTGCCTGCACGAATGATCAGTCGATAGAGCGCATCGACGACTTTTGCGGCTTCCGGCGTCGACCCCGATGTTACTTTGACGATGTCGGGCAAACGATGGGTATGGTCGCCGGGGTTGATGCGCTCCGGGCTGTAGCCGCAGTAGAAACCACGATCGCTGTCCTGATTATCGTCGTTCAGGTAGGTGAGCCCGGACTGGGCCTCAAGAATCGGAACGCAGTCTTCCTCAGTGGCACCCGGATAGACCGTGGATTCATAGATGACCAGATCACCGGGTTTAAGTATGCGGCCCACCAGTTCGCTGGCTGAGCACAGCGGGCCAAGGTCCGGTCGCTTGGAGGCATCGATTGGCGTCGGCACGGTGATGATGTAGACCCGGGCCTCAGACAGGGCCTCGATTTGATCGCTGTAGCCAAGGTGAGATGCTGCAGCAAGCTCTTCGCTCGAGACTTCACGCGTGTGATCCAGGCCTGAACGCAGTTCATCGATGCGGTCCGATTTGATATCGAAGCCGATGGTCTTGTAGGTCTGGCCGAAATTCACCGCGAGCGGAAGGCCGACATAGCCCAGACCAATGACGGCGATGGTGGCGTCGCCGTTTTCAATATCATGAATTAATTCATCGAGCATGCGCAGCAGTCCTTAATTGATCGATTGGCGGGTAGCGCAAGACCCAGGCTGCGCTCGCCGATTCATTCAGCGGTAATAGCCAAGATACCATTCAACAAAGCGTGCTACTCCGGCCTCAACCCCAACGCTGGGACGATAGTCAACGGCCTCGATCAGCTCGCTGATATCGGCTTCCGTGTCGGGCACATCACCAGGCTGCAGCGGTCGCATTTCCATTCGAGCCTTTTTGCCGAGGCACTCCTCCAGGATTTTGATGTAGCGCAGCAGGTCGACCGGCTCTTCGTTGCCGATATTGAAAAGTCGATAGGGTGCCTTGCTTCGCGCCGGGTCCGGTGCTGCATTCGACCAGTCTGGATCAGCTGCGGCAGCCTGATCCAGGACGCGAACGATGCCTTCGACAATGTCGTCGATGTAGGTGAAGCTGCGCTTGTGGCGGCCGTAATTGAAGACCTGGATCGGCTTATCGTCAAGGATGGCGCGCGTGAACAGAAACAGCGCCATGTCAGGTCGGCCCCAGGGACCATACACGGTGAAAAAGCGCAGCCCGGTGCACGGGATGTCATAAAGATGGGCATAGCTGTGCGCCATCATTTCGTTGGCTTTCTTGGTCGCTGCATAGAGCGTCAAGGGGTGCTCGGTCGAGTGGTGCTCGGAGAACGGCATCGTGGTGTTGGCGCCGTAGACGGAGCTGGTCGAGGCGAATACCAGATGCTCGACGCCATGGTGCCTGCAGCCCTCGAGGATGTGCAAAAAGCCGGTGACGTTGCTGTTGGTGTAGGCGTGCGGATTCTGAGCGGCATAGCGCACGCCGGCCTGGGCAGCCAGGTGGACGACGCGACGGGGTGCGTGCCGGGTAAACAACTGCTCGATCGCTTCTCGGTCAACAAGATCGGCATGCACATGCTGGTACAGGGGCTGGTCTGTGAGGCGCTTCAGTCGCGCTCTTTTCAGATTGACGTCGTAGTACTCGTTCATGTTGTCGAGGCCGACCACGCGCTCACCGCGCGCGAGAAGGATCTGGGCAACGTGTGAGCCAATGAACCCGGCTGAGCCGGTAACGAGAATAGGTCTTGCGTCGTCCTGATCAGACATGGTTTATCGGCCTGACTTCGCGCTGCGACCGAACGCGTTGTAGTGGAATCCAAGGTCCTTCATCTGCTGTGGGTCGAACAGATTGCGGCCATCGAAAATCACCGGCGTGCGCAGCTGCGCTCGGACGTCCTCAAAATCAGGGCTTCGGAATTCATTCCATTCGGTGACGATGACCAGTGCATCGGCACCGTCCAGCGCATCCTGCGCGCTGTCGGCGAAGCGCAGCTCGGGGCGGTCGCCGATCTCGCGCCTTGCGCTTGTCATGGCCTCGGGGTCAAAAGCGGCCAGAGTGGCGCCTGCGGCGATTAGCTGGTCGATCAGGACCAGGCTGGAAGCTTCCCGCATATCGTCAGTGCGTGGCTTGAAGGCGAGGCCCCAGAGGGCAAAATGGCGATCGCTCAGATCTTCACCGAAGTGGGCTTGAATCTTCTCTGCCAGCCGCTGTTTCTGCCGGTGGTTGACGGATTCGACCGCTTCAAGCAGCTGCAGCCCGTTGCTGGGCGTGGCGCGGGCGGTGTGAATCAGCGCCTTGACGTCTTTGGGAAAGCAGGAGCCGCCGTAGCCACAGCCCGGATAGAGAAAATCGAATCCGATACGCGGATCTGAGCCGATGCCCTGTCGGACCTGCTCGATATCCGCGCCGAGGTGCTCAGCCAGATTGGCCAGTTCGTTCATGAAGCTGATGCGCGTGGCCAGCATGGCGTTGGCGGCGTATTTGGTCAGCTCTGCCGAGCGCACGTCCATGCAGATAACCCGGTCGTGGTTTCGATTGAAGGGCGCATAGAGGCGCCGCATGATGTTGAGCGCGCGTTCGTCATCGCCGCCGATAATCACCCGGTCTGGCTTCTGGAAGTCAGCAATTGCCGCACCTTCCTTCAAGAACTCGGGGTTGGAGATCACGGCGAAATCCAGGTCCGCACCGCGTGATGTCAGCTCCTCGCGGACGGTCTCCTTTACGCGATCGGCGGTGCCGACGGGTACCGTGGACTTGTCCACGATGATCTTGTACTCGTTCATGTGTTGGGCGATGCTTCGAGCGGCGGCTAGGGCATAGCTGAGATCGGCTGATCCGTCTTCGCCCGGCGGTGTGCCGACGGCGATGAACTGGATCTGTCCGTGCGCTGTAGCCTGCTCGATATCGGTTGTGAACCGCAGTCGGCCCGCATCCCGGTTGGCCTTCACAAGCGCCTCGAGACCGGGCTCGTGGATGGGAATACCACCTTTGTTAAGGATGTCGATCTTGCCCTGATCCGTATCCAGGCAAACTACGTCGTTGCCGACCTGAGCAAGACAGGTGCCCGTGACTAGTCCGACGTAGCCGGTGCCGATGATTGTTATGCGCATGATGGAGGGAGTTCAATCCTTCTATATTGGAATCCAGCGCCCATTTTGACAGCCTTTGACGACATTCCGGCTAAGCCCTCGGCGCGATGTCACTGATTCTCGACGAGCCCGCTGAGCTCACCCACTTTGTCTTCAAGGAGCTGCTGGTTGGCTCGCGCTTCCACATTGAGCCGAATGACCGGCTCCGTGTTTGACGCGCGCAGGTTGAACCGCCAATCTTCAAATTCGAGGCTGATGCCGTCCGTGCGGTCGATCGAAGGGCTCTGGCCCTGGAAATACTCGAGCACTTGGGCAATGGTCTGGTCGGTGTCGGCGACCGTGAAATTGATTTCTCCGCTACAGGGATAGGCGCGAATTCGTTTATCGAGCATTTCGCCGAGCGTCTGATCGCGCTCTGAGAGTATCTGGGCCAGCAGCAACCAGGGCAGCATGCCGCTGTCGCAGAACGCGAAGTCCCTGAAATAGTGATGCGCTGACATTTCGCCGCCGTAGAGCGCGTTTTCCTTGCGCATTCGTTCCTTGATAAACGCGTGTCCGCTTTTGTTGATCAGTGCGATGCCACCCGCCTCGGCGACTTGATCGAGCGTGTTCCAGGTCAGGCGAGGATCCAGCACGATCTTCTCGCCGGAGTGCTGTTCAAGCAGCTTGGCCGCAAACAGCCCGACCAGATAGTAGCCCTCGATGAACCGGCCGTCCTCATCGAAGAAGAAGCAGCGGTCGTAGTCACCATCCCAGGCGACGCCGAAATGGGCACCCTGTTCACGAACCGCATCAGCGGTCTCCGAGCGATTTTCAGGAAGCAGGGGATTGGGAACGCCATTGGGAAAATGCCCGTCCGGTTTATGGTTTATTCGACAGACCTCCAGCGGCAGGGCGCTGGCCAGGGCGTCGAAGGCTGGTCCGGCGCAGCCATTGCCGGCATTGACCACCAGCTTCAGAGGCTTGATCGAGGCAAGGTCTCCAAGGCCTAGCAGCCGCTGAACGTAGTCATCTAGAACGTCTTCCTCTACACCTTGCCCCTGTTCATCGCTGAACGATGCCCCCGAATCACGGGCGACCACCGCCTCGATGTCTTTCAGGCCCGTATCTCCACTGATCGGGATCGCGCGTTCTCGAACCAGCTTCATGCCGTTGTAGTCGGCGGGATTATGGCTCGCCGTCACCATGATTCCGCCACCCATCCCTTCTCGAGACGCGGCGTGATAGACCATCTCAGTGCCCACCAGGCCGATGTCGACGGTCTGGGCACCGGCCGATTGAAGGCCGCGAATCAACGAATCGGACAGGCCCGGACTGGACAGGCGCATGTCGCGACCGACCGCCACGGGCCCGTGCGGTCGAATCACATCGACATAGGCGCGGCCGATGCCAAAAGCACGCTGTTCGTTGAGCGCATCAGGAACCCGACCACGTAGATCATAGGCCTTGAAGGGAGAGTTTTCGAGCGTGGTCATGGGCATGAATCCGTGGTTGGTCGGTCAGAAATCAGGCGCGGCGAATGCTGTTTTCGTCGAGTTCGATGGCGCGTTCGTGTGACAGCAACTTGAGCAGTACAACCACACGCTCCTCGCCCGAGCGCGCCTTGAACAAGGCCTGGTAACCAGCGCAAGGGCCTTCGATGATTTCAATCGGGTCGTTGGGTTTGTAATCGATCGTGCCGGCCAGGTTGATCACATCTTCATTGCTGCAGCGAATACGCAGACTTTCGATGACTGAATCTGGGACGATCGGCGCTTCACCGCCCAGGCGAACCAGCCCCACCGCACCACGCGTCGACCGGATCGTGCTCCAGTCATCGATACCCCGGCCAAGGCGCACGAATAGATACCGCGGGAACATCGATTCGGTCAGGGTCTGCATACGACCGGCCCGTCGCTGCTGGCTGCGAACCTTCGGACGAAACACATCGAAGTCTTGATTTCGAAGGTGATATTCGGCTCGACCGTCCTGGCGCGGCTTGCAGAACACCGCGTGCCAGTGGCGAACCGAGTCATTTAAGTCGGAATTCATAATGCCGTGATTGTCCACAAATAAGTCCGGTGTTCAAGCAGTGAACGTTGTGTTGATATTAGTTCCAACGAGCAGGTTTCAGATCATTTTGAAACTCCCTCGCCCATGAGTTCGGGTTTGTTCTCGGGGCGATCAGCGATTGCGCACCGGGCGGACGCGGTAGCTCGACTCGCGGGAATAATCGAAGGTGAGCCCTTTGTAGAAACCGACGAACCAGGCAGTCGCCGCATCGCCAGTATCGAGACTGCTGCTCCAGAATCCCGCCCAGGGCGTATTTGGGAAGATGTTTTCGTTGATCGACGGTGCTTCCCGACAGGTCTCGACGATTGATTCAAGATCGCTGCGACTCGGCAATCGCCAGTCAGTGTAGCCGCCCAGCTCGCCGCTCCTATTCAAGCGCTCTACCGCCTCATTGGCTTGGTTCCAAGTCATCGATCTGGCCTGTCCAGTGCAGAAATCTCGGCTCCAGCTCTGCCCAAGTGCGCATTTCGCCCACTGCAAACTCGTGCGGGAGTGGATTACGGTGCCGTCCCGAGGAACTTCGAATTCGTTGCCTGGCGTTGCTGCCTCATCGTCGCCGACATCGCTCTGACAATGCTGGTCGTTAGCAAAGGATGTCGTTGCGCAGAAGACAAGGGTCGCCAGACCCAGCATGGTTTTCTCTAGGAATTTGGCCATCATTTCGCTCCCCTGCTGAAGTCCCATAGTTCTCGGGGCAGGGAGTTGCCGATTTGTGCACTGAACGCCGGACCATCGCCGGAAAAGCGCTCGAATCTGCATTGCTGTCGTCCCCCCTCGAAAGAGTGCCCTGGCTGTGCCTGAAAACCATGGGTTGTGTTTTTTTTTCGCATCCGCCGTGCCAAGTAGATTATGAATTTATGGCCCGGCACATGCAAGCTCGGTGCATTTTCAGTCGCCTCTTTCCTGGCTCGATCGACGATTTCGTCGTACCTCGCCGGGGCTTTGTCCCGACCAGCGCCGGAACGCCCGATTGAAGTTTGCCGGGTCCGTATAGCCCACACGGTTGGCGATATCGGCAATTGGCAGCGTCGAATGACACAACAGCTCCTGGGCCATTTGATAGCGGGACTGATCAAGCAAGCGGCGGTAAGAAGTGTTTTCGCCCGCCAGGCTTCGGCTAAGACTTCGTTCTGACAGACCCAGTTCGCGAGCGACTGTAGCCAGGCCCGGATTGCGGCCGCCGTAGTCGGCCAGGCAAGTCATGACGCGAGCCGTCGTGCGTCCGTCGTCTGGCTGGCGATGCAGGCGGCGGCAACGATGAGTCATCAACTCGTGCAACTCCGGATCGGCCAGCAGACAGCGCCCGGACAGTCGTTTTGCTGGCATAGAAAGGGCCGTGCGCTGTCTTCCGGTCAAAACGTCGGCACCGAGCCGATGTCGGAGGTCTGCGTGCCAGCTACGCTCAGCGCCGGGAAGTTCCAGCTGCAGAGCGGATCGGAAGCGCCCCAGGAGGGAAGCGACCAACCCGGTAAGGGCCAGCAGGTTCATCTCCATTAATAAGTCGGCACCTTCGGATAGTCGATGCCGTTGCTGGATTTCAAGCACCTGGCGCGGTCCCTCCCGATACAGTCGCGCTGAAGACCAGGGGGCTTGCAGCCGCTCGAATCGTTGAATCGTCAGCAGAGCCTCGCCCACCGTTGCTGCGCTGATGGCGGCCAGACCGACCGGTCCGTGCTGGGCAGGTTCGAGCCGAAGGCAGGGTTCGACGTGCCAGCCGGCCGGCAGCATCTCATCGAGCGCGCAGACCAGTGCAATAACCCGATCCAGCGGCAGCTGGCGTCGATCGAGATGTTCGGGCTCCAGGCCGGCCTTGGCGAACACGCGGGCGCGATCGCTGCTCTTTGGGACCAGGTGTTCAAGAAACAGGTTCAGATAGCTCGTCGGCAGGGAGAGCGCGTGGGTCGAGGCAAGCGTTGAGGCGTCGGTTTGGCGAGAAATGACCATTATGCGGCCAGTTTTACCCTATGAAATCGTGGTCGGCAAGCGCAAGCTTAGATTTCACAATCGCTTGAGATCGGCAGAGGCCATGAATCCATCCGTATTTTTTTCGCCTTCCTCGCAGGAACAATCCCGGCATACTGGCGAAGGCAAGCGCTACGCCTGGATGCTGTCGGTCGTCTATCCGCTCGGCCCGGTCTACGCCATTGCGCTGCACGCATGGACGGGATATGAGGTCTGGTTATTGGTCCCCGTCCTCTTTACCTATGGCCTTGTGCCTCTGATGGATGTCGTACTGGGAGAGGACGATAGCAACCCGCCGGATTCAGCCGTGCCCCGGCTGCAGAGCGATGTCTATTATCGCGTGCTGACCTGGGTCACCGTACCCCTGCATGTCATTGCCCTGATCGTGGCCTGTAGCTATTTTGTTTTGGCCGACTTGAGTCTCTTCGGAGCAATAGTGCTGGCCGTTACCACGGGCCTGTTTTCCGGTCTTTCTGTCAACACCGGACACGAAATGGGCCACCATCGCCATCCGATCGACCAGGCGCTGACCCGCGTGGCGCTTGCCGTCCCCTTCTACGGTCATTTCACCGTCGAGCATAATTTCGGGCACCACAAGGCCGTGGCGACGCCGGAAGATCACGCCAGCGCGCGCTTCAATGAGTCGATCTACCGCTTTGCTCTGCGCGAAATCCCTGGCGGCTTGGTGCGGTCCTGGGAGATCGAGACCAATCGTCTGGCGCGTCGCGGGCGGCCCTGGTGGAGCGTGCACAACAGTATTCTCCAAAGCCATGCGATCGCCCTGCTGTTACAGGGTGGGCTGGTTCTGATGCTCGGCGGGCTGGCCGTGCCGTTCTTGCTAGTTCACAACGTCATTGCCTGGTTCCAACTGACCAGCGCCAACTACGTCGAGCACTACGGACTGTTGCGGGAGCGCACAGCGGACGGGCGCTACGAGCGCTGTCAGCCGCACCATTCCTGGAACAGCAACCACGTGGTGTCCAACCTGCTCCTGTTCCATCTGGAGCGTCATTCCGATCACCACGCCCACCCAGGCCGTCGCTACCAGTGCTTGCGTGATTTCAGTAATGTGCCGCGTTTACCGAGTGGTTATTTCGGGATGTTTTTGTTGGCCTATGTACCGCCCCTTTGGTTTTCGGTAATGAATCCCCGCTTGATTGGCCTGGACCATGTCAGTGGAAACATGTCTCGTGTCAATCAGGGCATTGAAGCCTGATCCGCTTTTGACATAGCTTTGTTCGAACAAATCGGGTCGGGCAAGCGCGCAAGCTATTGCTTCCTCAAAAACGCGATCGTCCAACCGGTCGATCGTAGCGTTGGTTTTTCAGATACTTTTGGCAAGTAGTCTCTGGCGAAATTGCAGTCCAAACCTTATCCGCAGATCCGTTGATTACGGCGCCTCCTGGGCAAAGGCCTCCGTGGTTCCAGATGCGCCACTCTTCAGCTGGAAAGCGTGGCTGTGAAGGTTGGGACAGCATCCAGATCGATGGCAAATAGATTGCCGATGCCGCCCTGACGTGTGATACTCTTCATCACGGTTGTGATTTCTAAGTGATTGTTTTCAATAAATAAATGTGAATCAGTCAGCAGTTATTCAAAAATATTTGATCTGCGTCACAAACCTGGTTCATGGCATTAGCTTTACTTGCGGAGGGGCAGGACGCGCTCCCGCATTTTTTTAAAAGATAGGGGGTGACTCGTGGGTATGAATTCTGGTCTTGCGCGATCGAATCAACAAAGTGAAGTGTCGCGTCTAGCAGCAAAGGATTGCTTGCTTGCCGCCGTTCGAACAGCCTGTCAATCGTCGAAATCGACCAAGATCGAGGTTCAGGGTGCTGGGCACCTATGGATTGATCCTGGACAAGGTCGATTCTGGGGCCGAATTCAGGATAAACATCTGTTCTTCCGCACGCCTTCAAAGGCAGCTCTGATTACCCACGGAGACATTCCAAAGCAGCACAAGCACGGTCGGCCTTTGGAGGAGTTGCTGTGGGATGCGGCCTTTATCGGCTCGAGCGGTGAGCTTTTTGAGCACTGCGGGCTTAACGATCTTGTCGGGTTGAATTTCTGGCCAAATCTGACGCGTGTGACCCACACAGAGATCACGTTTGCTCTTTGCGCCTTCCTCTCGAAACGGCCGAGCACCATGCACCTCGCGTTTCGGGCTCTCCATGTGCAAGAAGGGGATGCATTCGCTTTCTACAATGCGGGGATCGAAACTGGCTGCCTGCGAATCATCAAGGCTCGCACCGCCAATGCCTCAGCAATCAAGGCTGTGGAGTCTGAAAATAGTCGTCCATCTGCGAACGAGAAGTTGCCGTTTCTTGCTCGCCTGTTTAAAAGAATCTCCCGACTCTAAGGCGTTGCAATGCGATACAAAATACTGTTTGCGGGACCTGTAGGTGCGGGGAAAACCACGGCGATCGGGGCCGTGAGCGATACGCCTGTCGTTCGGACCGAGGCAAAAGCGACCGATGCCGTCAGGCAAAGAAAGGCTCGCACCACGGTTGCCATGGACTATGGAAGCCTGACTGTCGATGAGCAGGTCACGATCCAGCTGATTGGCACCCCAGGTCAGGAGCGCTTCGATTTCATGTGGGAAATTCTGTCAGTTGGCGCACTGGGGGTAATGATCATGATTGATAACGCCCGGGAGGACCCGCTCAGCGATCTTGATCTGTATCTGAAAGCATTTCACAGGATTCTGGATCGTCGCGGGGCCAAGGGCGTGATTTGCGTGACGCGTCGTGACCTGGCTGACACCCCGGACTTGGGGGCTTATCGCGCGCACATGGATAAACTCGATCTGCATTGGCCGATCTTCGAAGTCGACGCGCGATCCCGCAGTGATGTCAAAACAGCACTTCTTGCACTCACAGCGGAACTAAATCCCACGCCGATCCGGAAGCAAACTGCGTGAGTAGGCTCAGTGCTGCAATATGTAGCTCAGACCTCGTCCTTTGGATGAGCGGTTTTGGGGCGGGCTACGGGAATCGAGTTATTTTGGATGATATTGATCTCGAGCTGCCTCACGTCGGTTTGCACATGCTGATGGGGCCGACGGGTGTTGGTAAGTCGACGTTGCTGCGCACGATCTGTGGGCTCGCTCAGCAGAGCGCTAATTTCAAAACCTGGGGTGATATTCGCTACCTAGATTTGATGCCCGGTGAGGCTGGCTGGCCAAGCCTGGTTGCTCAGGATGCGCGTCTTTTTGTATCGACCGTTTTCGAGAACCTTGCCAATAGCCTTTGTGAAAGAGAACGTCTTACGCGCGCGCAACAGTTTGACAGGATCAACCGTCATCTTGAGGCAACCGGCTGCGAGTCATTGACTGGTGTTCTGAATACGCCCGTGTTCGAGCTTGAGTTGTTCGAGCAGCGGATTGTTGCTGTCCTTCGTCAAACGTTAAACGAACCGGAACTCCTTTGCGTTGATGAGCCAACTGCTGGATTGAATGACGAACACGCTGATCAGGTACTAAAAGTACTCGAATGCTGGGCCCGAGATCATGCCGTTTTAATGGCATCTCACCATCAAGGCCAGGCCAGGCAGTACGCGTCCGCAATCGTCTTCATGGCTTCTGGAAAAGTGCAAGAAAATCGATCCGCTGAGCGATTCTTTAGTGGTCCTGAAACTGTCTTCGGCCAGCAATTCCTTGATCGCGGCACCTGCGATAGTCCACGCCCGGACACTCCGGAAGAAGAGCTTGCCGACGATGCTGTCCGCCCAGCACCACTGACTCAGCAAGCGGTCAGCGCGATGAGTGCCTGGGCGGGTCCCAACGGTTTTGTCTGGTTAGAAAAAGGCCGCTTGGCTGGGACCCCGCGCCCCGGCGTTGTCAGCGATCTAGAAACAGATCTTGATGCGCTTTCGAGAGTAGGGGTTACACGATTGTTGACTTTGCTGGAATCGCCATTGAATTGCACGAATGAACTTTCTAAACGCGGTTTATTGTCGAGGCATATCGTAATCGATGATATGGCTGCTCCAACGCTGGAGCAAGCGATCGATTTCTGTCGGCAGATCGATGAATGGCTTGATAAAGGCGAAGTCGTCGCAGTTCATTGCCACGCCGGGCATGGACGAACAGGAACAGCTTTAGGGTGCTGGAGAGTTTGGCATGGACAAACGGCAGCGCAAGCCGTAATTGATTTGCGACAGCTTGAGAGACGCTGGATTCAATCGCGCGAACAGGCTGAATTTTTGGAAGAGTTTGAAGGATATCTACGTTCGGCGTAGTGAGGGTTAAAGATGATCAGGTCGAACTGGTAATCCTTAGATAACCCTATTTTTCAAACTCTGTAACGTTAGTGAATATCACCTAAGGAAAAGGAAACGAAAATGTCAGATTTAGATGCGGTTATGCAGCAAGCAGTGCAAGATATCCCGGATTGTTTGGCGGGAGGATACGTAGATTTGGAGTCAGGGATGCTGATCGGTATCAAGACCGTCGATTCCCATCCCAGCGAAGTCATGGACATGCTCGCAGCAGCAACGTCCGAGATGTTCCAAGGCCCCAACGTTGTTGCGATCGAAAAGATATTCAAAAAGTCCCGTGGTGTCGAGGACGATGGATCACATTATTTTCAAGAGATGATCGTCAACAGCGATAATCTCCTGCATGTGTTTATTCGTTCAAAGGCGAGCCAGGAGCAGGTCGCGTGTTTTGTTTGCCGTCGATCGGCCAATATGGGTATGGTCTTGACAAAGGCTCGCAAGGCCATGCCGGCCATTGAAGCAACGGTCTGATTTAGCTGGAGGCCGAATGAGATTCGGCCTCCATGATTCAAATTGTTTTTCTTCACCTAAAAGCGAAAACTATCGGTATCGCGCAACAATGAACAACATGAGAAGCAGCCGCGACCTGAACGCGTCAAAAATCCGCTCTATACTTCGTGAATTGATGGGTTCTGGTCAGAACGGAATCAATGCGACTGCCGCCATCAGCAGCGATGGGCTGGTCCTTGCTTCAGTTTTGCAGGACAGTGTGGACCCGGATCGTTTTGCTGCCATGTCAGCGTCTTTGCTGGCGCTGGCAGAGCGCGCTATCATCGAGACACAAAGGGGCTCGCTCAAGCAGCTACTCGTTGAAGGTACCAGTGGCACACTGCTTCTGGTACAGGCCGGAGAAGACGCGGTTCTCGCCGTGTCGACGAATCCCGGGGCATTGATCGGTAATGTGTTTATCAAGGCCAGAAGCTCAGCTCTGAAATTACGCGCGTGCCTTGATCAGGCAGCATGACCGAGTGTCGGATTTAATCGGGCCATAGGAGAATACCTGCGGCTCGAAAGCTGGCCCTGAAGGCGTCATCCTTGTGGCGCTCTGTCCAAAGGCCATTTCCACGGCTTGGTGATACCATAATGCCAAATGGAAATGGAAGATTGTCTGCGTGTTCAATAGTGATTTCACCATCTCAGGATTTGATAAAGAACTGGCTGCAGCGATCAGCGCTGAGCAGCGGCGCCAGGAAGAACACATCGAGCTGATCGCATCGGAAAATTACGCCAGCCCGCGCGTGCTCGAAGCCCAAGGCTCGGTCCTTACTAATAAGTACGCCGAGGGCTATCCTGGGCGCCGTTACTACGGCGGTTGTGAGTTCGTCGACCAGGCTGAGCTTCTTGCCATTGATCGGGTCAAGGAGCTATATGGTGCGGGCTATGCCAACGTGCAACCGCATTCGGGCTCGCAGGCCAATCAGGCGGTCTTTTTGGCTCTTCTGAATCCCGGCGACACCATTCTGGGGATGGACCTCACAGAAGGCGGGCATCTGACCCATGGCGCCAAAGTCAACTTTTCTGGCAAGATTTTCAACGCGGTGCACTATGGGCTTGATCGAGAAACCGGCGAAATCGATTATGAGCGCATGGCGGAGCTGGTTCAGGAACACCAGCCCAAAATGCTGATTGGCGGATTCTCCGCCTACTCGCGGGTAGTGGACTGGGCGCGAATGCGGCAGATTGCGGATTCCGCTGGCGCTTACTTCCTGGTCGACATGGCGCATGTGTCGGGTTTGATTGCCGCTGGCGTTTACCCCAATCCCGTGCCGCACGCCCACGTGGTGACCTCTACGACACACAAGACCTTGCGCGGGCCTCGAGGCGGTATCATCGTGGCTAAGGGCGACGACGAGGCACTAAACAAAAAATTCAACTCACTGGTGTTTCCGGGTTGTCAGGGCGGACCGTTGATGCACGTTATTGCGGCCAAGGCTGTGGCGTTTAAAGAAGCGCTGGAGCCAGAGTTCAAGGTCTATCAGCAGCAAGTCATTGACAACGCCCGGGCTATGGTCAAGGTGGTCATGGAGCGCGGCTATGACGTGGTGTCGCGCGGTACCGACAATCACCTGTTCCTGATTGACCTGATCAGGTCCGATATCACCGGCAAGGACGGTGAAGAAGCGCTGGGTCGGGCAAATATTACCGTCAACAAGAACACCGTGCCCGGCGAGCCGCGATCGCCGTTCGTAACTTCCGGTTTGCGCATCGGGACACCGGCGGTGACCACACGCGGCTTTCGTCCCGACGATTGTACCGAGTTGGCGGGCTTGATCTGCGACGTGCTCGATCATATAGGCGATGAGTCTGTGGTCGAGCGGAGCAAGGCTGCAGCCCTGAAACTTTGCGCAAAACATCCGGTGTATCAGCAGGGCGGCGACGGTTCGGCGTGAATCGCATCCCGGACAGATGGGCAGTGGCGGGTCGGCTGAACCCCGGCCAGATAATTCCTCGCTGCGCATCGGCTTGAGCGCATGTGGTGTCCGTTCTGTAATCACACCGACACGCGCGTCGTCGACTCCCGTCTGACCTCCGACGGATTCCAAATTCGTCGGCGCCGTGAGTGTGCGGAATGCGGTGCCCGCTTCAATACCTACGAAACGCCGGCCCTGAAAGCGCCCAACCTGATTAAGTCCGATGGGTCCCGCGAGGTGTTCAGCGAGGAAAAGCTTCGGAACGGAATGCTCAAGGCACTGGAAAAACGTCCGGTCGAGACCCAGGAGATGGAGCGCTCGATGCGTAAGCTGGTCCGGCAGATTCGCACCCTTGAGGAGCCTGAAATCTCCAGCCAGCAGATTGGTGATTGGGTTGCCAACGAACTGGCCATGCTTGATCAGGTGGCTTATGTGCGCTTCGCGTCAGTTTACCGACGTTTCGAGGATGTGCAGGCGTTTCGAGAAGAGATCGAGCGCCTGGAGCGGGAACATCCCGGAACCATTGATCGTCGGCAGATTTCATTGCTCGAAAACGAGGCCGATCCGGAGTCGAAGGCGTGAATCGCTATGTCCACCTCAACCTGACCATGTTTTCACTTTGACGTTCTCGGTCGACGATCACCGCTGTATGGCCGAGGCCCTGCGCCTGGCCGAAAAGGGCCGATTTACCGTCGACCCCAATCCGGCGGTGGGTTGTGTGATCGCACGCGAAGGCGAGATCGTCGGAAGCGGCTTTCACCGGGCTGCTGGAGAAGCGCATGCCGAAGTGCATGCCCTACGCGAGGCCGGCACCCGTGCTCAAGGCGCATGCGCCTACGTTACGCTTGAGCCCTGCGCCCATCACGGGCGCACTCCACCCTGTGCGCAAGCCTTGATCGACGCCGGCGTGTCGGAGGTCGTTGCTGCCATGGTCGATCCGTTTCCTGCCAATGCAGGCCAGGGTCTCGATTGCTTGGTCAAGGCGGGCATCCAGGTTCGCTCCGGCTTGATGGAGGCCGCCGCCCGAGCGCTCAACCTCGGTTTCATCCGCCGCTTCGAACAGGGTCGGCCCTGGGTCCGCGTGAAGCTGGCGGTCAGTCTGGACGGCCGCAGCGCCGGTCCGGATGGCCAATCCCAGTGGATCACAGGTAAGCCCGCACGTGAGGATGGTCAGCGCTGGCGGGCCCGTGCATCCTGCATCCTGACCGGCATCGGTACCGTTCTTGCCGACGATCCGCAGATGACGCTTCGTCTGCCCGGCGTGGACCGGAATCCGCTGCGAGTAGTGGTTGATTCGTGCTCGAGGATGCCGCGGGAAGCGCGTATGCTCGCATTAAACGGCCCGGTCCTTATCGCGACCGCGCAGCCGCCTGCTTGGGAGCGTGACGGCGTTGAATGGATGACCCTGCCGGCGTCGAACACGGGTAGCATCGATCTGGCTGCCCTGCTTGATGCCTTGGTCGAGCGCGACATCAATGAAGTGCACGTCGAAGCGGGCCCGACGCTTTCGGGGGCCTTGTTCGAGGCCGGGCTAGCCGACGAGCTGCTGATTTACCAGGCCCCCGTTCTGATCGGCCCAGGCGCGCCGATGATCAATTTACCGGGGATGGAAAAATTTGAGCAGCGCCACCACCTAACGCATCTTGAAACGCGGCGGATCGGTGGGGACTGGCGCCATCGATTCATACGACCCTCATAGACACTGACTTCGCGCAGTGCATTCAGGATTCACAGATGTTTACCGGAATCATTCAGGCCCTCGGAAGGGTCAGCTCGTTAAAACCAGGCAGGGACGGTGCGCGCCTGCGCATCGAATGCCCGAGCCTGAAGCCCGATCGCTGGAAGACAGGCGACAGCATTGCCGTGGCCGGCTGCTGTCTGACCGCGCTCGATATCGACGCGCAGGGCTTCAGCGCTGATCTGTCCGGGGAGACGCTGGGCTGCACCAGTCTGGGTGCTCTGACCCAGGGCAGCGACGTCAACCTAGAGCCGGCCCTGGCCATGGGTGATCGCCTCGGCGGGCACTGGGTGACCGGGCACGTGGACGGTCTGGCGGAGCTGATCACGCTCACGGATCTGGGCGACAATAGGGTGCTGGAGCTCCAGGTGCCGGATGCCCTGGCCCAATACATCGCCTCCAAGGGCTCGGTGACGCTGGATGGGGTAAGCCTGACGGTCAACCGCGTCCAGGAGTCGCGGTTCGAAGTCAATATCATCCCGCATACCTGGGAGGTCACCACGCTGGGTCGACTCAGCCAGGGCGACCGTGTCAATCTGGAAGTGGACCTGCTCGCCCGCTACATGGGCCGGCTGCTGGAGCAACAACAGGAATGAAATTCGATTCAATCCCCGACATCCTCGACGACATCCGCAGGGGCAAGATGGTTGTCATGCTGGACGATGAAGATCGCGAAAACGAAGGCGATCTGATCATGGCGGCCAGCCTGACCCGACCGGAGGACGTCAACTTCATGGCCCGCTACGGGCGTGGTTTGATCTGTTTGTCTTTGACGCGCGAGCGCTGCAGTCAGCTCGGCCTACAGCTGATGGTGCGCGATACTGATCGACACCATCAGACGAATTTCACGGTGTCGATCGAAGCGGCCGAAGGCGTGACCACCGGCATTTCGGCCTACGATCGTGCGCACACGATTCGCACGGCCGTTGCGCCGGACGCGCGCCCGCAAGATCTTAACCAGCCGGGACACGTGTTCCCGCTCATGTCCCAACCCGGGGGCGTATTGGCCCGCGCCGGTCACACCGAGGCCAGCCTTGATCTTGCCCTGCTGGCAGGTCTCGAGCCGGCCGGCGTACTGGTCGAAATACTCAATGAGGACGGCACCATGGCGCGTCGCCCGGAGCTGGAGTCCTTCGTGGTCGAACACGGGCTGAAGATGGGCACGGTGGCTGATCTGATTCGTTACCGCCTCGGCACCGAGCAGAACGTCGAATGCGTTCACGCCCAGCAGGTCGGCACAGCGCACGGCCGCTTCGATCTGAAGGTGTTCCGTGATCGCATCACCCAGCGCCTCCATTGGGCCCTGGTGCGCGGCGAGATTCGTGGCGATCAGCCGTTCCCCGTGCGTGTGCACGTGCCCGAACTGCTGGGCGATGTCATCGGTTTGACCGACCCTGGGTTCGGCATGCCTCTGGATGCCGCTTTGGCCGACATCGATCGTCGCGGCGAGGGCCTGGCTCTCGTGCTGGGCTATGATGAAAGCGATGACAGTCGTCTAGAGGGTCTGGTGCGCGCCGCCCAGCCGTCATCGGAAACTGCGCAGCTAGAAGAGCACTCGAACGAGCTGCGCAGCTACGGTATTGCCGCCCAGATCATTGCTGAACTGGGAGTTCGCCGCATGCAGGTGTTCGGCGCACCGAGGCGCCTGCACGCGCTCGACGGATTCGGCCTGGAAATCACCGACTACGTGGTACCGGAAGGAGAGGGCGAGGGCAATGAACACGATTGAACACAGTATTAATCTGCCGACCGGAGCCCGGGTGGCCGTGGTGGTGGCCCAGTTCAATCTCTCGGTCACTGGCATGATGGCCGAGGGTTGTCTGGCAACGCTCGCTGCGCACGGCCTGAGCACGGCGGCCGTTGATGAATTCAAGGTCCCGGGGGCCTGGGAATTGCCGCTGGCCTGCGCCCAGCTCGTCGAGAGCGGCAGATATTCGGCCGTCATCGCGCTTGGCGCGGTCATTCGCGGTGAAACCCCGCATTTCGATTTCATTAGCGCCGAGTGCGCCCGCGGGCTAATGCAGATCAATCTCGACAGCGGCATTCCCGTGAGCTTTGGCGTGCTGACCACCGAGAACGGTGAGCAGGCACTGGAGCGCGCCGATCCGGCTCGCAAGAACAAGGGCCGAGAAGTGGCGCTGGCGGCGCTGGAGATGATTGCGTTCGGAGAGGGGCTTGCCCATGGCGGGTAAGCGTTCAAAGCGAGGCAAGAACCCCTTCGAGCCCCGTTCTAGGGCCCGCCGCCGTGCCCTGCAGGCACTCTATCAGTGGCAGCTCAACGATGACTCCGCTGCCTCGATCATTCGCCAGTTCGACGAGGAGCAGAATTTCGACGGCGTCGATCAAAGTTATTTTGAAACCCTCGTTCGGGAGGTCGTCAGCCGCCGGGACGCGTTGGATCAAGCACTGGCGCCATTCATCACGCGCACTGATGTCGGGATCGACCACATGGAACGCGCGGTCCTGAGAATCGGCGCCTGCGAACTGATCCATCACCCCGAAACGCCTTACCGGGTCGTCATCGATGAGTCCGTCGAGTTGACCCACCGCTTTGGTGCCGAGCAGGCGCACACTTTTGTCAACAGCGTGCTCGATAGGCTGGCCGCGCAGGTTCGAACCCTTGAGCGCCAGGCCGAGCAAGACAGTGACGGTGACGACGGAATTTGATCTGATCGAGCGCATTCGTGCTCGCGTTTCTGATTGTCCTTCAGTCCCAGTGGGTATCGGAGACGATGCCGCCGTGTTGCTGCCTGACGATGGCAGGGCGCTGGTGGCCAGCACCGATAGTCTGGTTCCTGATCGTCACTTTCTTCACAGCTGGTCGTCTGAGGTCATTGGCCATCTGGCGCTAGCGGTCAATTTGAGTGATCTGGCCGCGATGGCAGCGCGCCCGCGCTGGGCGCTGCTGGCGCTGACGCTTCCCGATTCTAATACACGCTGGCTGGATGGGTTTCTGGACGGCTTCCTCAGGCTCGCGGCGCAGCATGAGCTTATTTTGGTGGGCGGTAATTTGGCGCGCGGGCCCCTGAACATCGGGGTTCAGGTGCTTGGAGACGTTTCGATCGATGCGGTAGGCCTGAGGTCAGGTAGCCAGCCCGATGACTTGATCGCAGTTACCGGCACCCTGGGTGATGCCGCCGCTGCGCTGCGGTTCGGGTCGCTGGCAGAGGATGCGCTGCATCAGCGCTGGCAGCGTCCCGATCCACGCGTTGCCGCGGGTCAAATACTGGGTTCTGCATCCCATTCGATGATGGATATTTCTGACGGGCTCCTAGCCGATCTTGATAAGCTAATGCGGGCTTCGAACTGTGGTGCACGGCTTGATCTCGAGCGCCTACCGGCCAGCGAAGCCCTGTGCCGGTGCTTGCCCGATTCGTGCCGGCGTCAGCGGCTCCAGGCCGAAGGCGGAAGCGACTACGAGTTACTTGTGACGCTCGGCCCAGAATCGCTCCCAGACCTGCAGGCAGAATTGCTGTCGATCGGGGAAACACTGACCGTGATCGGGCAGATAACCGACACCGGTATTCTTGACTTAAGAGATGCTGATGGCACAACCGTGGAGCTGAACAGAAATGGATGGGATCACTTCCAGCGCTGACCGCACCCGAGCGATTGCCCTGGGTACACCGACCGGTTTTCTGGCTTTTGGTCTAGGCAGCGGTCTGAGTCCGTATGCGCCCGGTACGGTGGGAACTGTAGCGGCCTTATTGCCGGCTCTTTTTCTAGTGCAGCTGCCCCTGTGGATCGGGCTGCTCCTAGTCGGGTTGGCTTTTGTCGTTGGCATCCATCTTTGTCAAGTGACGGGGAATGCACTGGGTGTTCATGACCACGGTGGAATGGTCTGGGATGAATTCGTCGGCGTCTGGCTGGTTCTGCTCTTTATGCCTTTCAACTGGGCCTGGTGGCTGGCCGCCTTTGTGGTGTTTCGCCTGTTCGACATTCTCAAACCCTGGCCTATTCGCTGGCTGGATCGCAAGGTTCCAGGTGGTTTCGGTGTGATGCTGGACGATCTGCTGGCCGGAGTTTATACGCTGGTGTGCTTGCTGCCCTTGCTGCATTTCAGCGGCGGATAATTTCTAGCAGCCGATTTCTGATGTCCTGTTGCCTGCGATCCAGCGTCCCCGGGTCGGTGTCGATCAGCCAGGCCAGGGCGCGTTCGCGCCAAGCCGTGGCCGCCGCACTTTCTCCAGCCAGCACCAGCGCGTGATAAAGATCGACCGCGCGTGACAGGGTGCGGCTGTCTCGAGGCGCCTGTTCAAAACTGCGCTCGGCCTGTGGGAGAAGCTCGGTTAGGGCTTCATCGACCTGGCCTGAGTCTCTCAGGATCAGGGCTTTCAGCCAGCGTGAGTCCGCAACCAGTCGGTGGTCCGGTCCGAAGGCAGCGATTCGTCCATCGATGACCTGATCGATCGATTCCAGCGCTTTGTCGTAACGTTCCTGGCGCTGCAGGTTGCTAACCCTGACCTCCATGGCCGTCAGGGTTTCGGGATGATCGGGCCCCAGAACGGACGCTCGATCTCGCACCAGCGAATCGAGAATCTCATAGCCAGCTTCCAGCTGGCCTAGGTGGGTCATCAAGCTGCCCAGATTCAGGCGGATTCGAAACGTGACCGGATTCAACGGCCCCATCAGCGCAACGCTCGTTGCTCGTGCCTGTTTGAGACGTTCCAAAGCCTCGTCTTCGCGTCCGACCCGGCGCAGGTTGTTGGCCATATTGCCCATGATCCTGATCGACATCACGTGCTCTCGGCCCACCGTGGCGTCGAGGCGCTCAAGCAGGTCCGTTTCGATATCCAGTGCCTCGGCATTTCGCCCCAGGGCGCCGAGAGCGGCGCTGACGTTCATCATTGCGTTAAGCGTTGACCCACCTGTCGGTCCGCTCAGTTCCTGCGATAGCGCAAGCCCCTGTTCGAAGGCGCCCAAGGCCTTTTCGATTTGTCCTGCGCGGGCCAGGACGTAACCACGTTTTGAGATGCTGTCGATTTCCAGCGCCGGGTCCGCGTCGTGAACGATCTGGGCATAGGCGGGCGCTGTTTCCACCAGGGCGAGCGCGTCCTCAATTCGGCCCTGATCGACCATCACCAGGGCCAGGCCGTTGCGGGCCCGGAGCAGAACGCTAAGAGCGTCGATCTCGCCGGGCTCGATGTCCTCGATCAGCTCCTGCAGGGTTTGCTCCGCATCGTCGAGCTGGTTGTTATCGAATAAGGCGTAGCCATAATCCACGCGTGCGGTAAGGACGTCGATGTGATCGGCGGCAAGCTCGTTCTGTCGCAGCTCAAGAACCTGCTTCCTCAGGTCCTGCCCTGAGGACGGTCGCCCGATGGACAGATAAACAGAGGCTATGGATTCGAGGAGATCAGCCCTCAGCAGCGGCTGGTCGGAGAACTGCTGGACAATCGATTCACGCGCCTGCTCAAGCAGCTGCTCGTCGACGACGTTGCGGGCGATATCGGTGGCATTGATCGGCTGCAGCAGCGCTTCGAACGCCGCCATGTCAGCATCTCGCTGGCCAGGCGCCAGGCTGGCAGCGTATTGCTTGCGCAGACTGCCCATCATGCTCAGTCCCATGCTTTGGGGGTCAAGGTTTTCCAGCATGGCCTGCTGAAAGCCGCTAACTTGTTCGAGCTCGCTTTGTCGCTGCTCGGCGATCTGGAACTGACGCTGGGCCTCGAGCATGGCCAGTGTGGCCGCGGTGAGTCCCGCGACCAGGGCCAGAACAATCGCGCTGGCGCTGCCGACGGCCAGCTTATTGCGCTGGATGAAGCGTCGCATCCGATAGCTGGGGGAATCGGGCACGGCTGAAACCGGGTAGTGACCGAGAGCGCGTTCAATATCGTCAGCGAGGTCTTTCGGCGAACTGTAGCGATCGTCTCGGGACTGCGCGAGGGCTTTGAGAGTGATGGCGTCGAGATCGTTTCTGAGGCGCTGGCGCAGTTTCCGAATACGAGTCTGGCGCTGTTCGGCCAGCTCGCGGTCGGTCGCCGAATCCTTCCCGATCCGAGTCGATGGGGCCTGGAGTGGGTCGTGTTCGGCAAACACCTGGCTCAAGGCCTCGCTGTCCACTCGTGACAGCCGATCACCCTCGATCGGCGGACAGCCGACTAAGAGTTCATGCAGAATCACGCCGAGTGAATACACATCGCTTCTCGGGTCCAGCACGATCTCATCGAGATTGAACTGCTCTGGACTCATGTACTGCGGTGTGCCGACTACGTCTCGCGCGGCCGCATCGGGCGATTGTTTTTCCGTAGCTCGAGCAATGCCGAAGTCGATGATCTTGGGCCTGGGCACGCCATCGACCGTGGCGACCAGTATGTTGCCTGGCTTGAGGTCACGATGGATGATCCCGCGTTGATGGGCGTGCTGGACCCCAAGGCAGATTCTCATCATCAGTTTCAATCGTTTCGACAGATCCAGGCGATGCCGCTGGCAGTAGTGGCCGAGTGGCTCGCCGTCGACGAATTCCATGGCAAAGAAGGGATAGCCGGCAGGCGTGGTGCCAGCATCGAAGACCTGGGCAATGGCCGGGTGACTCATTTGCGCCAGCGCCTGCTGTTCGATTTCGAATCGCGCCATCGAGCGGGCATCCTGCACCTTGCGCAGAATCAGCTTGATCGCGACGTGGCGCTCGACCGGATGGAGCTGCTTGGCCAGATAGACCTGACCCATGCCGCCCTCACCCAACTTTCTAAGAATTCTGAAAGGACCGAGATCGCGTTCGGTCACGGGCAAGCCAGCCTGCCCGATCCCCCCATCAGGGTCATGGACCAGCGTATCGATCTGGGTTGGCAGATCGTCGTCAGGCCCCGAATTCACCGAACAATCTCGGCGTCCGGAAGTTCGTCAATGTATTGGAAAATCGAGACCACTCGCTCGACGCCGCGCACCCGCCGTGCCTCCTCAATCGCGGCACTGCCTTCCTCCCGGCTGACTAGTCCCATCAGGTAAACCACGCCGCGAGTCGTTAGCACCTTGACCCGGGTGACGTCGAACCCGGGCAAATCAACACCTGTCAGGCTGGTCTTGACTCGCGTAGACATCCAGCGATCGGAATTACGACGACCGAGTGAGGCTTTCTGCTCAGGACTGAGTTCATTGAACAGACGAATCACCCCGTCAACATCACGGACCAGTTCAGTGGCCAGTTCGACTCGTTCCGGGTCCAGTGCCTCACCGGCCAGCAACACCCAGCCGTTGTAGGCCACCACTTGTATTCTGCTCGAACGGTCGAAAACGCCATCTCCTTTGAGTGCATCGCTGACGCGGATTTCCAGAACGTTGTCGTCGATGACCGTGCCAAAACTGCGTCGGTCGTGAACGGCGAGCCCGGTCGCGGCGACCGAGCCGACAACTACTGCCGCACAGCCACTCAATATCATCAGTATCAGACCGATCAGGCCAAGCCGGATCGTCATTTTGATCAGCATTTCAGAGTTCTCCTCGACCAAGGCGTCGCACGACGCGCCCGTGACAAATCGGTTGGCCCAACAGAATCGCGCGATTCATGTTTCGAAAGCCGCTGGCACCCAGACCAGACGATCGCGCGATGTATCCAGGGCCACCACGTCGAATCGACATGGATATTCTGCCCACTTGGGATTGTCCATCAGGAAGTGGCGAGCCGCAGTGATCAGCTTGCGCTGCTTGTTTCTGTCCACGCTTTCCAGCGCGCTGACCTGGGCCCCAGCGCCACGCAGCCGAACCTCGACAAAAACCAGCACCTCGACCGGCTCTTCCGACGATCGCATAATCAGATCGATTTCTCCGGAGCGACAGCGGTAGTTGCGCTCGACCATGGTCATGCCATTGCGACGAAGAAAAGACTCGGCTTCGCGTTCGCCCGACTCGCCGAGACGCGCGCGCAGCGTGCTCATTGCAGCGGTCTGGCTTCGCCATTCACGATAGTGATGAAGGGAAGATCGCGTTCAACCAGTCGGCTGTCGGGATATCGCAGCCGACCGGTGCGTCCGGCCAGATACAGATCGTCGTCCCGTTGCATCCGGCTCGACCATCGGACCAGCTCGAAGGCGTCTGCCCCGAGCGCATGAAGACCGGAGAGGGCCGGGTTGGACAGATTGTTGAAGCGGCGCTCTGCGATACGGCGTTCATCACCGAATGCGGAAGTGTCGATAAACCAGGGGGGCAGGGGAAGCGTGATGCCGCTCAGGTCGCCATCGCGTTCGGGCACTGGCGAGCCCTCGACCAGTGATGAGGTTCCGAACACCGGGAGCTCGCCGACCCGTTGAAAGCGAAGCTGCGGGCGAATCGATCGCGCATCGTCTGGACGGGATGCTAGAAAAATCAGATCGATGTCGGTGCGGGGCTGCGGTTCGAATTCGATGTCCTGTCCGGTGATTCGGCGAATGTCATTGGCCCGCTGTTCCGATCGATCCAGATTCAGGAGGACCTCTAGGAGGGCGCTGTGATCTGGTTGGGTCGCGGAATACTCGGCCCGGTCCATAATGCGCCCGCCCCCCAGCTCGAAGGTAGACTGAAAGGCATCGGCAACCCGTCGTCCCCAATCGCTGGACTGGGCCAGGACCAGAGCGCGCTGATGACCGAGCACCAGGGCCTGCACGGCGGCTAGTTCCGCTTCCTCTTCCGGGATTAGGCCGACCGCGTGGATGTCGCCGGACATCGCTCTGAGGCTGTCCGGATTGCTGGGATGATTGAGCAGGAGGATGGGTAGGCCCGCATCGGGCAGGGCGACTAAGCTGTCGACCTGATCTCGCTCCAGTGGGCCGATCAGATAGTCAATGCCAATTTCCCGAGCTTCAAACCATAGGCTGAGAATCGCATCCTCCTGTTCTGCCACTTCGCGGAACAACAGCTCCGGTCGATCCTGCGGACGGAGCGACAGCCAGGCGGCCATCATTCCGTTGCGAAGGGCCTGACTGGCCGCCTGCATCCGCGCCCGACCCGGCAGGGCGACCATAATCCGATCCGGCATCGGCCGAGTCTGGCGCCACGCTTCCAGCCAGGCCGATGCGGCTTCGGCCGGATAACCGACTGTTGGATAGCGATCCTGCCAAGCGCGAAGCGCATCATCAAGGCGCGGCGGATCCAGCAGCACAGCGCGTGCGCTGACGACCAGGTCGAGCCAGGGCGCCAATTCCGGACGATGTTGATTCTGCATCTGCAGTTCCTGGAGGCTGGCCAGTGGGTGGTCGATCAACAGGGCCAGCGCCAGCTCCGGGTTGAATTCATTCGAATAAATGGCAGTTTCCAGCGCCTGCAACGCTTCTCTGGCAGGGTTGGACTCGGCGCGAAGAATCAGATCGTCGAGTAAGTCGAATCGCTCGCGCTCTTGCGCAGGGAGGCCATTGGCTGCCTGCGCCATTCGCAGTCGAGCAGTCTCGAGATCGCCCTCCATAAACGCGACCTCTGCCCAGGCCAGCTCGAGGCGTGATCGAAGTGCGCCGGTCCAGTCGCTCGGGTCGAGCTCGGCAAGAATCGAGCGCGCTGCATTGGCTCGACCCGCGCGCAGCCAGGCTTCGGCGGCGCGCAGACGGAAGACATCGGCCTGTTCGGGTGATTCGAGCTCAGCGGCCTCAGCGAGGCTGATCCAGGCCAGAGCAGCGTCGGCGTGGGCGCCTGTTTGCTCCAATCGCTCGATCCGTTCGACGGCAAGGTCGGGACGATCAGCGTCGCGGACTGCGGGGCCTGAGGGCGCGCAGGCGCTGATCACCACCACTGCAATCAAAAGAGCGACTAAGCGAGTCTTTGGTTGTGCTGCCATAACAACGGATGATAAACGATGACCCGCGTACAATCTCGCTCTAATGAGCGCTGAACTCCAAGATGACAAGACCCCCGACTCCTCCTGCCTGCCTGAAGCTGGTGTTTTCTATGTGGTCGCGACGCCGATCGGCCACCGCTCCGACTTGTCCCCGCGCGCGGCCAGCATTTTGGCCCACGTCGATCTGATTGCCGCAGAAGATACCCGCATGACCCAGCGCCTGCTGGATGCTTCCCGAATCAAGGGCCGGCTGATCAGTCTCAACGAGCACAACGAAAGCGCTCGCCTTGCCGCCTTGATCGATGCCTTACAGAGCGACCAGAGCGTGGCGCTGGTCAGCGACGCAGGAACGCCTCTGATCTCGGATCCCGGTTTTCGCCTAGTCGATGCGGTGCATGCAGCCGGGCTGAGGGTGTCGACGGTTCCCGGGCCCTGCGCGGCCGTGGCCGCTCTTTCGGCCTCCGGCTTGCCGACGGATCGGTTCTGGTTCGAGGGGTTTCTACCGGCTCGACCGACGGCGCGTAAGAAGCGACTAGCGGTGCTCTCGAATCAGGGAGTGACGCTCATCTTTTATGTCCCCGCCAGGGATCTGGGCCTGATCGTGAGAGACATGGCCGAGGCCCTGGGTGGGGAGCGAATGGCCTGTCTGAATCGCGAATTGACCAAACGCCACGAAACCATCCACCGCGCGACCCTGGATCAACTTGAACCCTTCATTCTGGCCGACCCTGATCAGCTGCGCGGTGAAGCGGTGCTGGTGGTTGCCGGCAAGGACTCGCCGGAAAAGCCGGTGAGCGTCGACTCACTCGTCGACGAACTCGCCCGAGCTCTGCCGCCGTCCAAGGCGGCCGCGATCCTGGCTCGCCTGAGTGGCATCAAGCGGCAGGCGGCCTGGGAGCGCATTGAAGCGGCGCGCGCAGCCTCCGGTCAACGGGGCGCTGATTCAGGTAACACCCCATGATCATCCTCGCCCTTGCCGTGATCGCGGCTCTGATTTTCGTTCCCCAGTGGTGGGTCAAGCGAGTCATGCGTCGATACGCTCAGCCGCAGGATCGCTATCCCGGGACCGGAGGCGAGCTGGCTCGCCATCTCCTCGACAAGCTGGGGCTCGATGAGGTGGGCGTTGAGCGTGCGGAAAAAATGGGTGATCACTACGACCCACGCGATCGAGTGGTCCGTCTCAGCCCGGACAACTTCGACCAGCGCTCACTGACGGCTGTAACCGTAGCCGCGCATGAAGTCGGCCACGCCATTCAGCATGCGGACGGTTACGAGCCGCTGATCTGGCGCACGCGCCTGGTCGAGTGGATGACTCGCTGGCAGCGTATTGGTGTCATTCTGATCGCTCTTGTGCCGGTCGTTCTGCTTCTGCTGCGCCTGCCGGCGGCGGGGCTGGGACTCGGGTTGATCGGGCTGGCCACTCTGGCCTCGGGCATCCTGGTCCACTTTGTCACTCTGCCCACCGAATTCAACGCGAGTTTCAAACGCGCACTTCCGCTTCTCATCAAGGGTGGCTATCTCAAAGCCGAGGATCGCTGGCCCGCACGCCAAATCCTGACCGCTGCCGCGCTGACCTACGTATCCGCCTCCCTGATGGGTTTGGTCAACTTCTGGTGGTGGCTGCGCATTCTGCGCCCGGGTTGACGCACATCACACTGGTAGTGCTTGCTGGCCTACGCAGGCAAGATTAGACTGAGACGTTGATGTTTCAGTCGATTTAACTGTGCCGTTGTTAAGGAGGCCTGATCTTGTCATTCAATACTGAAGCCATTCAAGGCAGCTACGGTCGCTGCCTGCGCAGCAAGGGATTCATCCCTCGTTTTTACGAGCTGCTCCAGAGCCGGGACAATCGAATCTCGAACCTGTTTTCGGAAACCGATTGGACGAAACAGAACAAGGCGTTGAGAAGAGGAATCAGCATCGCGCTGACCTTCGCCGGCGGCTCGAACATCGTCCAGGGTTCGATGGATCAAATGGCCGATGTCCACAGTCGATCCGGACGGGCGCCGGTCGATCCGGTGCTCTACAAGCACTGGCGGGAAAGTCTGCTTCAGGCCGTTGAAGAAAACGATCCCCGCGCGACGCCAGAGCTGATGGCGGAGTGGGGGAAAGCGCTGAAGGTCACCACCGACTATTTCACGCAGCGATTCTGATAGGCGCTTGACCCAAATTTTGCGCGCGGATTCGGCCATCTTGCCCGAATCGCGCCGACTTTCGTGCCCAAGGCGGGCATAATGACCTCTGAGAGTCGGCTAGACAGTCGCTGCGCGAGCGATCGCGTGGAGGAAAGTCCGGGCTTCACAGGGCAGGGTGCCAGGTAACGCCTGGGGGGCCTTTCTTGAAGGAAGGTTCACGGCCAGTGCCACAGAAAACAAACCGCCAAATGAGAGGTTTCGGCCCCTCATAGGTAAGGGTGAAAAGGTGCGGTAAGAGCGCACCGCGTGGCTGGCAACAGCCACGGCACGGTAAACCCCACTCGAAGCAAGGCCAAATAGGGATGCGATGGCGTGGCCCGCGCTGCATCCGGGTAGGCTGCTAGAGGCGACTGGCGACAGTCGTCCCAGATGAATGACTGTCCACGACAAAACCCGGCTTATCGGCCGGCTCTCACTTTATTCGGTCGTTTGGGGGCCACTGGGCGAGGAGATGGTGTCAGTCAGCGCCGCGCCGCCGATGATCTGTTCGCGAAAAACACCCAGTGGAACCCCTCGCGAATAGCGCAGTTCAAAGTTGCCGGCGTCTTCCATGTAGAAATCGCGCATCAGCGCTTCGCGGCGCAGAGACGTCATTTCTGAGCTGTCGATTCTTGAGCCCGGGCCGATGAAATCCAGCTCCTCGATCAGGCTCTTTTCCTCTTCAGTTAGAACCAGACCGTCCTGCGGCCAGCGCACCGCGTAACGATGGTCGCCGGTGACCAGCACTTCAAGCATGCAGCCCCTGCGATGGCCGGTAAAACTTTGAGGCCTGGCGCGATTGAGGAACACTAGGTAGCGCGGCAGTTCCTGCCAGAGGGGAACGTCTGGAAAGTAGCACCGATCTGGCCCCAGGCCCTCTTCTTCGATCCGAACCACGTCGATGGCTTGTTCCCATTTGTAGCTGATCAGAACCTCTCCCCAGGCATGGCCGCTGACCGGAAATCCGCGTCGACGCTCGTAATTGAGGCTTTCGAGCTGGATCAGTGCCACCAGATCGGATTCTACCGCCAGCTGCGCGGGATGAAGGGGTCCGGCTTCGGCCGCCTGCTCGGGATCGTCCTGGCAGAGGGCTAGGGCTGGCAGGCTAAGCGTCAGGATCAGGGTCTTTGCAAAGAGACTTTTCATGCAGGTTTCGATCCTGAGATGGGCAAGGGGTTCCGAGCGGCCGCGGAATGCCGGTCCGCGGCGGGTCAGTCGCCGGCAGATGCCGGAGGAGTGAGCGCTTGACCCAGCCGAATGCGGCGGCCCGCGCTCAGCGATTCGCGCCAGTCTGGTGCGCCAGGGGGCGTCAGGACAATGGCGGTGGAGCCCCAGTGGAATCGACCCAGTTCGCCGCCCTTTTCCAGCTCGACGCCGACCGGTGTTCTCGTGTCGATACCTGATCCAGGTCGACGGTCATCGGGTCCGCCCCAGACCGTCTCGATGCCCGAGACCAGCAGGGCGGCGACCATGACCACGGCAACGGGTCCCTCCTCGGTCTCGAGCATTGCGACCATCCGCTCGTTGCGTGTGAAAAGATTCGGGATGGCGCGCGTGGTCGCATCCGAAACGCTGAACAGCGCCCCCGGAATTCGGCGCTCGCCGATCAGGTGACCGGCGATCGGAGCATGCACTCGGTGGTAGTCGCTGGGTGCCAGATAGATTGTGATAAAGCGACCATCGGCAAAGGGCTTGGCCCAATCTACCGAGCCAAGCAGGGCCGCGGCAGAATAGCTGTGCCCTTTCGCTTGCATGAGCGTTCCATCTCTGATCTTTCCGAGCTGACTGATGGTGCCGTCGCAGGGGCTGATTAGGGCAGCATCTGCCAGTGGCCGGGCATCGGGCTTGAGCGAGCGGGTAAAAAAGTCATTGAAGCAGGCGTAGTCGGCCGGGTCCTGGCGAGCCGCCTCATCAAGTCGAACCTGGAAAAGCTGAGCAAAAACGCGAATGAGCGGTTGATTGAACCAGCGCCAGCGGCAGGTCGACAGGGCCCACGCCAGCCGGGTCAGGAGCTTTTTGGGCAGAACATATTGCGGCCAGCTCAGGAACCGAACAGCCAGGCTAGCCTGGGCGCTCACGACCCGGTCAGCTGAAACAGGTCTGCCGTCACTAGCGCAGGATCCAGTGGATGGGCGAAGCGACCGACGAGGCGCCCTTCCGGCCCCACGAGCAACACCGCCGCAGAGTGATCGACATTGTAAAAGCCCGTGTCGTCATCAGGCGTTTCGCGAAAGTAGGCCACACCGAGCTGTCGAGTCAGGGCAACAAGCTGGGGCTCCGGGCCGGTCACGCCGATAAAATCGCTGTTGAACCAGCTCACGTAGTCGGCCAGTGACTCGCCCTGATCGCGTTCTGGATCGACTGAGACGAAAATCACCTGCGGCAGCGTCTCGCGCCGCATCAGGGTGAGCTGCTGCATGGACTGGTCGAGCATCGCCAGGGTATCCGGACAAACGTCCGGACAATTGGTGAAGCCGAAGAACAGTAGGTTCCAGCGGCCGTCCATATCGTCCAAGCTGAACGGCTCTCCGGAGGCTGTCTCTAGCGCAAAGTCGGCCACGGCACGCGGCGTCGGGAAGGCCTGAAGCGCTCGAAATTCCGTGGTGCTCTGCATCCAGCGATTGGCCGCCATCAGACCGGCGGCGAGGGCCACGACGGCAACCAGAATCGCGAGAAAAATGCGCCCGCGCTGTTGGCGCGGCAGGTTCAGTATTTTCATGTCGTTATTATATTCAGTTCGATGACAACACCGTGGGTGTGATGACCTCAGCAAATCCGACCCTGGAAGACTGGATCCGGGCTTCAGCTGCGGCCATGGAGCAGGCTGGCCTGTTCTTCGGGCACGGCACCGACAATGCGATTGACGAGGCGTGCTGGCTCGCGTCTGCGGTGCTGGGCTGGTCGCCGGATTTCGATTCTCGCCTGTTTTCCCACGTGCTGGATGAATCGCAGCGCGCCGATTTGGGCCGCGTGCTCGAAGAGAGGGTTCAGACTCGCCGCCCCCTGGCCTACCTGCTTGGCGAGGCCTGGCTTGCCGGTCTGTCCTTCGAGGTCTCGGATGATGTTCTGGTGCCGCGATCGCCGCTGGCTGAATTGATTCTTGACGGCTTCGAGCCCTGGTTGTCTTCCGATCGCCTGCAGCGGGCCGTTGATGTCGGCACCGGCTCAGGGTGTCTGGCGATCGCGCTGGCTTATCACCATCCCGGAGTGCGGGTCGATGCCCTCGACGTGAGCGCGCAGGCGCTCGCCCTCGCCGAGCGCAACGTGGCCAGGTACGCGCTGGAAGATCGAGTCAGGGTGATAGAATCTGACCTTCTTTCCGCCGTGCCTGATCAGCGATACGACCTGATCCTGAGCAATCCGCCCTATGTCCCGACGAGCTCGATGGCCGATCTTCCGGACGAGTTCGGACATGAACCGCGTCTGGGGCTGGAAGCGGGCGGAGACGGACTGGATCTGATCAGGCGCTTACTGATTCAAGCACCAGCGCATCTGACCGATCACGGGATTCTTATTTGCGAAGTGGGTGAAGCCGCCGAGGCGCTACAGTCTCTGCTGGCACCCGAAATCGAACCGATCTGGCTGGAGTTCGCCCACGGTGGCGACGGGGTCTTTCTGCTTGATGCCTGTGCCTGCCAGGCGGCGGCTGCCTTCTTGTCTTGGTAGTCTTCGCAGCCTTTGCGCTGAAAAATTTTTCGCGCGTTTTCCTCCCCGTTGTTTGAAATTACGACTAAAACTCCTTTTCGGTTTGAGCCGACCTTCAATATTTACTCGCGCCTGCACGTTACAATGAAAGTCAATTTTAAAACGAATCCGAGTTGAAGGAATCACCATGAAGATACTGGTTGCGATCAAGCGGGTTGTTGACTACAACGTGCGCGTTCGAGTCAAATCCGACGGAAGCGGCGTCGAGACCGACGGGGTAAAAATGTCGATCAATCCGTTCGATGAAATCGCTCTGGAAGAAGCGCTACGAATTCGAGAAAAGGGCCAGGCAGATGAAGTCATTGCCGTATCGATTGGCGGCGCTGAAGTTCAGCAACAGCTCCGAACTGCCCTGGCAATGGGTGCCGATCGAGCGATTCATATTGACTCGGAATCAGCGGTACAGCCGCTGACCGCCGCGCGTGTATTCCGAGCCCTGGTTGACAAGGAAGAGCCGGGTATCGTTTTCCTCGGCAAGCAGGCCATTGATGATGACTGCAACCAGACGGGCCAGATGCTGGCCGCGCTGTGGGATCGTCCGCAGGCCACTTTTGCCTCCAAGGTCGAGCTGGACGGCTCGAAGGCCACCGTCGCACGCGAAGTCGATGCCGGGCTGGAAACTCTGGAGATCGATCTGCCGGCCGTCATGACCTCCGACCTCCGATTGAACGAACCCCGATTTGTGAAGCTGCCCGATATCATGAAAGCCAAGCGCAAGCCGCTGGACACCATCGCCATCGGTGACCTGGGCATTGAAGATGCGGTAAACCTAGAGACCGTGGCCTGGGAGCCGCCCCCGAAACGCGGTGGGGGCATAAAGGTCGAGTCGGTGTCCGACTTGGTAACAAACCTCAAAGATCGAGGGTTGCTCTGATGAACAAGATTTTGATAATTGCTGAACACGACGGCCAGAACCTCAATCCGGCCACGGCCAAGACCGTTTCCGGTGCTCGACCGATGTCGGCAGACGCGATTGATCTGGTGATTTTCGCGGACTCAGTCTCAGAGGTTGCCAGGCAGGCCGCGGCACTTGAAGGCGTCGATCGAGTGCTGACCGTCGAGGGCGATGACTTTGCCCATCCGACGGCTGCTCGTCTGGCGCCAGAAGTGGTGGCAATGGCCTCGGATTACTCCCATGTTCTCGCGCCCTCGACCACGTTTGGCAAGGACCTGCTGCCGCGGATTGCGGCGCTTCTGGGCGTGAATCAGGTTTCCGACATCATGGAGGTGATCGACGCCCGGACGTTCAAACGGCCGATCTACGCCGGCAACGCCATCATCACGGTTAAGGTTCCGGACGGCTCTAAGGTGGTCGCGACCATTCGGACGGCCTCTTTTGCAGCGGTCAAAGACGGCGGTTCGGCCAGCGTTGAATCGCTCTCGGCGCAGGCTGAGGATCCGGGACACACCCGATTCGTCAAGGTCGAGGGCTCGGACGGCGAGGGCCCTGATCTGGCGTCGGCACCCAGGGTTGTGTCGGGCGGTCGAGCGCTCGGTTCATCGGAAAACTTCGACATCATCTTTTCCCTGGCCAAATCCATGGGCGCTGCGGTCGGTGCGTCGCGTGCGGCGGTTGATGCCGGCTACGTGCCGAACGAGCTCCAGGTTGGCCAGACCGGCAAGATCATCGCACCCGATGTGTATTTCGCGATCGGAATCTCTGGCGCCATCCAGCATCTGACCGGTATTAAGGACGCCGGAACGATCGTTGCTATCAACAAGGATGCCGAAGCACCGATCTTCGAAGTGGCCGACATCGGTCTGGTCGGTGATCTGTTCGCCATCGTGCCCGAACTCGAAAAAGCCATCAGCTGATCTGAACAAACTCTGCACGCGTCGCGGCGCGCGTGCAGGGTCTCGTCGCCCGAATTCAACTACACTCTGGGGCCAATTCTCAAGCGGCCACCAAAAGTGAAGTACACCTCGGTTTCTTTTTTCGCTCTTTTTGGCCTAGTTTGCCTGTCCGGCGACCTGCTCGCCCAGTCTGGTTCGCTTGAATGGGAGGGCTTCATTGCCGCGCGCGCTGGCGTCGCAGACGGTCCGGTCGGCTGGCCCGAGGGCGGATTCGGACGGCTTTATGCGGGCGGGGATACCGATAAGGACTTCCAGGGTTTTTCTCGATTCGAGTCGCAGCTGGGCTTGAACTGGCAGCCGGGCGGTAGCTGGAGCGGTCATCTCCACGCCATTGCCCGCGCCGAGGATTCTGACGTGCCGGGACCCGGTCTGGGGCTGACCGAGGCATGGATTGGCTATCAGCGAGCCGTGGGTTCGAACAGTGAACTCCGGGCTCGCGCAGGATTGTTCTTTTTCCCAAGTTCTCAGGAAAATATCGATTCCCTATGGGGATCGCCGTATACCCTTACCTTTTCTGCGATCAATTCCTGGTTCGCCGAAGAGTTTCGCCCGCTTGGGCTGGATCTGGAGCAGCGGTTTTTTAGCCCTTCAGGATCGGTGTATAAGCTGGGCGCTTCCATTTTCGGTGGCAACGATCAGCTGGGGACCCTGGTGGCATGGCGAGGTTGGTCGATGCACGATCGCTTGAGCCTGGTTGATGAATCGCTGGCCTTGCCTCGCGTGTTTTCGCTTGAAGCAGACGGTGTGTTTGGGCAATTTCAGCGCCCATTTCGAACGACTGCTTTCGGCCGCGACCTTGATGGACGCCCGGGCTATTCTCTGCGCGCGTCATTTGACCATGATGGCCGCATCAGCGCTCAGCTGGCCTGGGTTGACAACCGCGGCGATCGGGACCTGCACGGCGACGAATACGCCTGGCGGACGGGTTTCTGGCATCTGGGCGGCTTCTGGGGAGTGACCGAACGCCTTGAGCTGATCTTCGAAGCCACACGAGGGAATACCCGGATGAATTTTCCCGGCGCGCCCTGGGTGGACGTTGATTTTCATGCGACCTATCTGATGGCGTCCTACCCGACCGATTACGGACGCTGGTCGATTCGGCATGATCGCTTCGGCGGGTCCGATCGGATTGGTAATCTGGCCTGGGGCGTATTTGATGATCGGGGCCAGGCCTGGACGCTAGCCTGGATTCGCCAGTTTGGCGAACGTCATCGACTAGCGGCCGAGGTGCTCTGGCTTGACAGTCGACGTCCAGTGGCCCTGACCTCAACAGGGGCCCTTGATACTAGCGGTCGGGCCATCTCGCTGGAGTGGCGCTGGTTGTTCTAGAACGTCCCGCCCATTGCCCGCCCAACCCGAAGCGTTCTCTACCCCCGAGAAACCATCGTTGCCGCCGCCGACTGACGGCGGGTCCGCAGCAGCTCACCCAAGAGCGCGTCTGCGCTGGGATAGCGCCGAGCCGGGTTTTTGTCCATGCATGCCAGGATGATTCGTTCCAGCGCATCCGGGATACCGTCCCAGCGCTCGGAAGGCGAGGGGGGCGGTTCTTTGACGTGAGCCGTACAGACCTTCATTGCGGTGTCGCCGTAGTAGGGCAGGGAGCCCGTGAAGACTTCAAACATCATCACGCCCATGGAGTAGATGTCGCTTCGTTCGTCGACGTCGCCGCCAGTAATGATTTCAGGCGCCATATAGTTGGCCGTGCCAACCACTTTGGCCGACGATTCGGAGCTAGTCCCAGACCTGGTCCGGATCGGATGGGAGATGCCGAAATCCATCAGTCGTGCGTTGCCGCTCTGGTCGAGAATGATGTTGGCTGGCTTGATGTCTCGATGCAGTACGCCCGCCTGATGGGCTGCGGTCAGTCCCCTCAGGACCTGGGCGCAAACTCGAAGGCCCGCGGCCACTTTGAGTCGTCCCGATTTCTCCAGCAGCTGGCTGAGCGCAATTCCACGGACGTACTCCATCGAAATGATCGGTTGGCCGTCCTGTTCCCAGAGGTCGTGAGTTCGGAGGACGTTGGGATGGGTGATTTTTCGGGCGATTCGGATTTCGGTCTTCATGCGCTCAAGATTTTCACCGTCGCCAAGCATTGAGGTAGGCAGCATCTTCAAAGCGACGATGTCGTCAAGTTTGTGATCGCGGGCCTTGAACACCGTGCCCATGGCACCCGCCCCGATATGTTCGAGAATCTCGTAGCGATCTCCCAGCACGCTGCCGGGCCGAACCGGGAGTGGAGCATCCGACGTTCGGGCCGTGCTGCGACCGGCAGCGACCGGCATCGTTTCCGCGACCTCGTCGGTGACCGGCCAGGGATGCAGCTCATAGAACTTTTTCTCGCCCCGCCGCCCTTGCACAATTCGCGTGCCGGCAGCGGCGTTTTCTAGCCTCGACTTCAGTTGTTTTAGAGCCTGCGGCGAAATCAGGATTTGACCGAAGCCGGCCTCGATTAGTAAACGCTCGCAATGAAAGACCGGTTTGCCGGTGATTACCGGCGAGCGGGTGGGCCCCAGGCTGAAGCCAGAACTGACGATGTCGCCGCTGGCCAGAGCCATCGCCGGCGGCGATGGCAATTGATCGATCAGAGCCCGGAGCAGACCCAGGCAATTAGTGAGTCCGGATTGTTCGCCTTCGGAGAAGATGAGATAGAGCTTGGCACCGCCGCCCGGTGCAATGCGAGCGCCGTTTGACTGGGCCAGGCCGGCGAGTCGTGGCAGCCAGTGCTGCATCGATTCTAGAGTTGCGCTTTCGCTAATTTTATTAGCGCTTATCCATTCCAGAGCAACGATGACTGCCGGGCCTGAAGGCGGCATGTCGAGCTCGCCGCGGTTGGTTTGTGAGTCAGAACTCGCATGCTGCTCCGTGGTCTCCAGCTCCCGGCTCAGATCGGACACGTAGCCGGCGATTTCTTTTTGTTCGCGTAGATCCGAAAGCAGTCGACTGATAGCCCGGCTCAGTGTTCCTACCTCGTCCTTACCCCGCGTGTCGATGGCCTGCTCGTAGTCTCCCTGCGCCGCTTGATCAGCAACTTTGGCCAGGGCCTGAACCGGGCGCGCAATTCGACGAGCAATCAAGATCGAGAGCACCAGTGCAATCAAAATTGCGACCAGTCCGGCGCCGATTAGGCCGGCACGAATGCTCCGGTAGCCGGCCAGCTTTGCGTCCAGAGAGTCCACAGTGATCACGCTGCCCAGCAAAGCGCCGCCTCGATCAGTAATCGGCTCGGCACGGCCGACCCAGTTCTCCCCAGTCAGATTTGCGTCGAAACGCTCGATTGGCTCACCGGAGTTCAAAGCTGCGTAAGCCGGGTCGGACAGCACTTGTGTTAGTTCGCTGGTGTTCTGATCGTTGAGGGTAGTCGCAATTGGCGCGCTGCTATCTTGGTCGGTGATTAGGACGACGATGTCGACGCCGGTGACCTGCTTGATCTGGTTGGCCACCGTATTATCGATCACCATGCCAGTCACAAGATAGCCGACCAGTTCGAAGGCCGTGGCAACGGGAACCACCGCAGCGCTGTAGAGTCGGTTGCCTTCTCGCCACGGCCCGTAGTCAGGAATCAGCTCTTCCATAACTGAGGCCACCATCGGGCGGTTCGCACGTGACTCCTCGCCCCGAGAAGGTCGGTCAGTGCGCACCAGGACATGGCCGTCCTGGTCGAGCAACATGGCGAAATCAAAACCCATTTCCGCCCGCCTCGCATCAACTTGATCGAGGATAGACCGAGTATCTATGCCTTCCTCAGCATCTAGTCCTCCACGAATGGCCTCGACCAGATAGGCAGTGAAATGAGGGTCCGCCGCCAGCAGGTCGGACGCCAGCGCGACTTCACGGGCGGTGGTTTCCTGCACGAAACGCTGGGTTGATTGGCTGGCTGACAGTGAGCTGGTGATGGCCGAGTTCGCCACCTGTTGACCAATCAGCGTGGCACCGCCGACCGCAAGCAGCACGGCCAGTGTGACCAACACGACCGACACCAAGGCGATCCGTGAGGCAAGAGAGCGCATACCTAAGCCGTCCTTAGAAATTAATTCAAGAGTTTACAGTAAGCAGGAGAGCGGCCCGCATCTGGCTCGACCACTCGCTAGCCTGGCCATCCGCTAATAACGTCGCCGCCGGCGACGAAGTCGTTCTCGCTGTGGCGCGATCTGTCGAACCGTTGCCCGAAGCTCAATGGGCGCCAGCGTGACGGCTTCCGAGTCAAGTGTAACCGCGACCTGCACCGGATCGGATCGCTCATGCCAAGCGGTAAGCGTGCCGGCTCCCCGGGGCAGTGCCGCAAATCGAAACCGGCCGTCTTTGTTCGGTCGACCGTGAAAGGGCGTATCGACAACCACGATATGCGCCGACATTCTCGAATGCACGTTGCAGAACACCCGCACCAGCCCTGGATCCTCGAATCGGTGGGTAAGACCTTCGCTGCGACCGTAAAGCCCAAGGTCGAATCGATTCTCCGGCGACGATGAAAACACGTTGTGCAGGATCGGATCCTCGTTCGGAAAACGCACCAGCGATCCTGTCTCGACCACGATCACCCTTGGAACGAACTGGCGGCGGGCGGTGGTGAGTAATATCTCGTTTTCCGGAGGAACCACCTCGACTGGCGTTTCCGGATTGAAATAAACCACCGCTTTACTCAGGTCGACGTCAGCGGTGATTGGCTCACCATCCTCGTCGACAAGGCGCAATTGACCTGCTAAGCCCTGCGTTGGCGACAGGTTGCTATTGACCGGGTTGCTATCGACGAGCGCAGTGGCCGCGCTGGGCTCTGGATTCGCGGTCGGCGACGCCTTATTTCTCTGAACGTTTTGTGCAGCTGAAAAACCTGAGCTCGTCAGCAGCAGCACAAGCAGAAATTTTCCCCAAAGATCGCGGCTAAAGCATGTGATCATCACAACGGTATTAATGGTCTCAAAATCCTTTACGCATCCTATCAGCACAGGGGCAGGTAATGATCAAAACCATGCCGCGGCCCATGGACTTAGATTTGGGCTTGAGGCTGTGGCATGCTGCGCTTGTCTGAGCGACCGACCAGGAGTCATCGATATGTCCACGTGGACCATACGTGATGCACGGCGAGGCGATGAAGATCGCATTCTGTCTCTCATCCACGATCTTGCGCTCTATGAAAAAGAGCCCGATCAGGTCGCGGCAACGCCAGCGGATCTGACGCGGGCACTATTCAGTGACTCGCCAACGGCTGAATGCGTGCTTGCCGAAGAAGACGGCAAGACCCTGGGGTTTGCCGTCTTCTTCACCAACTTTTCGACATGGACTGGCCGTGCCGGTTTGTATCTAGAAGACCTGTTTGTGCGCGAAGCGGCGCGAGGGTCGGGTATCGGCAAGGCCCTGTTGCTACATCTAGCCTCAATCGCCCGCCAGCGCGACTTCGGGCGGATGGAGTGGAGCGTGCTGGACTGGAATCAGCCTGCGATCGATTTCTACGAATCCCTGGGGGCAAAGCCGATGAACGGCTGGACGGTTTACCGTTTGGATCGGACCGCATTGGTCGCGCTCGATAAGTGACTTTCCTCACCTCTCAGGCTACGCGAATAGGCGTAAAATAGACGTTCGACTCTCAATCGCTCGGCCTGCTATGCGTTTCCTGTCACTCGTCTTCCTACTTACGTCCATTGCGCCCGTCGGCGCACAGCAGCCTGAGCTCGTATCCATCGCCCGTTTTGGGGATTTGGCTCTATCGCAGGCGCGTGACGCCAGCGCGCAAGTCGAGAGTCTGGATCAGGCGGTCGTGGCCGCTGAAATTGCGGCCCGGGTCATCGATGCGCCGGCGCAGGTGGGTGAGCTGGTCGTTGAAGGTCAGCTGCTGGTCCAGCTTGACCCGGCCGATTACGAGCTGGCTCAGCAGGCGGCCCAGGCACGCCTAGAGATCGCTCGAGCAGGTGAAGACATGGCTCGTCTGCGTGCCGAACGTGCGCGGCGCCTGGCGCCTGATCAGTTCGTGTCTGAAGACCAGCTGCTAGAGGCTGAGACCCGTCTGCGGCAGACCCTGGCCGAACGCTCTGCGGCAGAAATCGAGCTTCGCCGCGCTGACCTCATGCTTTCGCGAACCCGAGTGCTCAGCCCCTACGACGCAGTGGTTCGGTCCCGCCTGATCGGTGCCGGTGCCTTGGCCGCGCCCGGCACACCTCTGGTCGAGCTGGTGGCAACCGAGCGTCTCGAAATCAGCAGTGGAATCGCTGGCGCTCTCATCGACGGCCTGCTCCAGAGCGAGGACATCGAATTTACCGACGGCGAGGACGCCTATCCGGTCCGGCTTCTTCGCGTCTCACCGCTGATCTCACCAGGCGCCCGGCAGCGTGAAGTGCGCTTTGGATTCATCGGTGCGGCACCACCGCCGGGCAGTCAGGGCAGGGTGGTCTGGACCGACCCCCGACCGGTTCTGCCCGCAGACTACGTACTCCGTCGCAATGGTGGGCTCGGCGTGCTTCTGGTTGACTCAGATCAGCGCGCCGGATCAACCACTGTCGCTCGCTGGCAGGCCCTGCCCCAGGCCGATGCCGGGCGCGCGCTGCAGGTCGATCTGCCGCTAGACACGCTTTTGATCGACGAAGGTCGGCGGCGGGTCCAGCCGGGTCAGACCGTGCGCATCGACGCCGAATCGCCCTGACGCGGCCGGTCTCAACGCCCATGTTCGAGCGCATCTACGCCAATCACCCGCTGGCCAACGTCACCATGGCCGTGACCATAGTCATGGGCCTGGCCGCGTTCATGTTGATGCCGCGTGAGCGCGATCCGGAGATCAACTTCAACTGGATCAACATGACTACGATCCTGCCGGGTGCGTCGGCCGAGGACGTCGAGCGCCTGGTCACCGACCCTCTGGAAGAGGCCATCGGTCGGATCCGAGACGTACGCTTCGTGGTTTCGAGCAGCCGCGAGAATGCCTCGAACATCTTGATCCGCTTCCAGGAGATTTCTGAACGCGATTTCGACAAGCGCGTGTCCGACCTACGTCGAGAGGTCCAGGCCATCGTCAATGATGAGCTGCCGCCGGAAGCCCGCGACCCGAACATTCTCGAGGTTACCTCATCGAACGGTTTTCCGACCGCCATCGTTCTTGTCGTGGGGCAAGCCCAGGACGAATCGCTGCGCGAACTGGCCCGGCGCACTCGCCAGGACATTGAGCGCCTACCGGCCACCGATTCGATCCTGGCCCAGGGGCTGGACGATCCCGAGCTTCAGGTGCTTTTCGACCCCTCCGAGCTGGCCAACCGAGGTCTCAACGCCGCTGATCTAGCCGACGCCAGTGCGGCCAACTTCCAAGACACCTTCGCCGGCCGCCTGCGCACCGATCAGGGCCAGTGGCTGGTGCGCTCCGAGGGCCGATTCATCGACCCGGCCCGCCTGGCCGAAATGAACCTGACCACGCCCGAAGGCGGCGTAGTTGGCTTCAACGAGCTTGCCCGGCTACAGATTGGCACCAGCATCCCCGAGGAGCGGGTGAGCTGGCAGGGCCGACCGGCCGTCATGCTTTCGATCAACAAGAGTGCCGGGTCCAATACCCTCGAGTTGATTGCCGACCTCAACGGCTACATCAATGAGGTCAATCCGGTCCTCGCCGATACCGGCCAGCAGCTGGTGTTAGCTGATGATCAGACGATTGCCACGCGCGAAGCCATTGACGTGATGCGCAACAATGCCGTGGTGGGTCTGCTGCTGGTACTGGTCGTCTGCTGGCTGTTTCTAGCCACCCGCGTCGCCCTGCTGGTGGCTGGCGGGCTGCTGGTCTCAGTGGCAGGCACCTTCGCCGTCCTTGCCGCGTTCGGCTTTACCTTGAACATTACCGTCCTGCTGGGCGTGGTCATTGTCCTCGGCATGCTGGTCGATGTTTCTGTCGTAATGGTCGAGGCGCTGGTCCATCGCCTGCGCCAGCGTGAGGCACCCATGTCGGCGGCCATCAGCGCCCTCGGCGAGGTCGGCATTCCCCTGACCGCCTCGGTACTAACCACCATCGCTGCCTTCCTGCCCCTGATGCTGCTGCCCGGCATCGTCGGCAAGTTCATGTTTGTCGTGCCCTTCGTGGTCACGGTCGGCCTGCTGATTTCCCTGCTGCAGGCCTTCTGGATCCTGCCGACCCAGATGGTCCACAGCCAGACCCGGCCCGAGGCCGAGGATCCGAGGCACTGGCGCGTGCGCTTCAACCGGGCCGTTCGGCGCGGCTATGTCCGAGCCCTCGTGCGCGTCCTGCGTCGGCCTTGGCTCTACCTCGGGGTGGCCGCGCTGGCGTTTGTCCTCGCCCTTGGCGCCGTGCTTTTGGGCCAGGTGCGAACCGAGTTTTTCGCCCAGGATCCGATTCGTCTGTTCTACGTCCAGATCGACATGCCGGGCAACGTTGCTCTCGAGGACACGCTGGCGCAGGTCGAGCGGGTCGAGGCCCGCGTGCGAGAGCGTCTTCGGGAAGGCGAAGCGCGCGCCGTGGTCAGCTTGGCCGGCGTGCAGTTCACCGACATCGAACCCCTGTTCGGGGATCAGTTCGGCCAGGTCCTCGTGTCGCTGAACTCGGCCAAGGACGGCCGGCGCGTCGATCAGGTCGTCGAAGGCATGCGCGAGCACGTGCTGGCGACGCCGGGCGAGGGGTCGATTTCCTTCCTGCAGCTCTCGGGCGGCCCCCCGGTCCAGCTGCCAATCAACGTCAAGGTTCGCGCCGATGATTTTGATGAGTTGTATCGCGCCGTCGAGCGCGTGCGCGCAATCGTCTCCGATATCGAGGGCACGCGCGACATCAGCGATGACCGCACGCCCGGTCGCTCGGAGCTGGTGCTGACGCCCGACCACGAGGCCCTGGCCCGGCTCGGTCTGCCGCCGACCGTTCTGAGTCGGCTGCTGCGACTCCACGTCGACGGCGAGGTGGTCGGCTTCACGCGCGAAGGCGGAGATCGCTACGAGCTTCGCGTCAAGGCCGGTCGCGAGCCCCTGGCCGATCCGGCCCGCCTGCTCGACGACCCGATTCGCCTGCCCAATGGCCAGGCGACCAACCTCGGGGCCCTGGTCAGCATGGAGACCGGAAGCGCCCCCGGCAATATCCGCCACTGGAATCTTCGCCGCGCCGTTACCATCGAGGCCGAAATCGACCCCGAGGTCACCAATACCGTCGACGTCAATCGCGATATCCGAGCGGCCTGGGAGGACGCAAGAGCGGAATTTCCCGGCACGGACCTCGACTTCACCGGCGAGCTCGACGATATCGAAGAATCCCTCGACGCCATGGCCGTGCTGTTCCTGCTCGGTCTGGGACTGATCTATCTGATCCTGGCGACCCAGTTCCGCAGCTACTTCCAGCCCATGCTGATCCTCCTGACCGTGCCGATGGCCTTCACCGGCGTGGTCTTCGGCCTGATGATCTCGCGCAACCCCTTGAGCCTCTACACCCTCTACGGCATCATCGCCCTGGCCGGCATTGCCGTGAACGCGGCGATCGTGCTCATTGATGCGGCGAATCAGCGTCTCGCCGCGGGCATGCGCCCCCTGCACGCGACCATCTACGCCGCCCGCCGGCGCGTCATTCCCATCCTGATGACCACCGCCACCACCATCGCCGGCCTGATGTCACTCGCCGTCGGCCTCGGCGGCCGCTCCCTCCTCTGGGGCCCCGTCGCCATCACCCTGGTCTGGGGCCTGACCGTCTCGGCCCTGCTGACCCTGTTCGTCGTGCCCGTGCTCTACCGCCTGTTTATGCGCAATTCTGAGCGAGTGCTGGTCAACCCATTGAAGGAGCAGGAGTCCGAGCGGCTGGTCTGATCTCAAAAGCTGGCGCTTCTCGGTCTGGCGCGTGTGCGGTTGCGGGTAAGAACGGCATTGAGAGGAGTGAATGTTTTGATTGGGAAGCTCAGCCATGAAAGCGAAGGGATCGGATCCTGCAGTTCGCCAAAGCTGCATTTCAAGCAGCGCCTTCCGTCGAACGCGTCAACATGTATTGACTATGTCGATCGCAGGTGCACTGCATGTTGGGATGATCTGTTCGGCCAGTGCACAGCTTTTTCCGGCCAAGATCGATCTGGACACTTTGGGCGGCAATTCCGGTTTCAGACTGGCTGGGGAAGCGATTGAAGACCAGGCCGGTGTATCAGTCGGCGCTGCCGGAGATTTCAATGGCGATGGAATCGATGACCTGATTGTCGGGGCAAGGTATGCAGATTCAGGGAGTCTGGTCGATGCCGGAAAATGCTACGTAGTTTTCGGAAGCGACGGGGGACTTCCAGAGACGTTGGGATTGAGTCAGCTCAACGGGCAGAACGGTTTGATCATCAACGCAGAAGCTGCCGGCGACCAGCTCTGTCTGTCCTCGGGCGCCGCGGGCGATATCAACGATGATGGAATCAGCGACGTCATTCTCAGTGCGTTCAAATCAGACGTCAACGGAGAGGACTCTGGTCGCAGCTATGTCGTGTTCGGCTCCGACGCACCCTTTTCCAACCCCTTCGAGATGTCGAGCATAAATGGGCTAAATGGCATTGCCTTCAACGGCGTGGCCCAGGGCGATCAGTCAGGCCGCTCCGTGAGCAGCGCAGGGGATATCAATGGCGACGGAATCGATGATCTGATCATCGGCGCCGATCGTGCAGATCCTGGAGGCAACACCAGCGCCGGAGCCAGCTATGTCGTTTTTGGCAGCGACCAGGGGCTGGGCAATCCCTTCGCCCTGTCTGGGCTCAATGGGTTGAACGGATTCGTTTTGCTTGGAATCGAGGCGGAAAGCCGGTCCGGACGACCGGTGAGCGCGGCGGGTGACCTCAATGGCGATGGCTTGGACGATCTTGTCGTGGCGGCTCATACGTCAAGCGTTGGGCCAAAGGCGGAGGCGGGGCGTAGCTACGTCATATACGGCCGCGATTCAGCTTTTCCGAACCCCTTCGATCTGGCGACGATCAACGGTAGCAATGGCGTCGTCCTGAACGGTGAATCTGCGGGCGATCTTTCGGGTGCGTCGGCCAGCGCGGCGGGCGATGTCAATGGTGATGGTATTGGTGACCTGATCCTTGGTGCTCCGTTTGCGCAGGCCAATGGCCAGGCGTCAGCCGGACGCAGCTACGTGGTTTTCGGCCAGGCAGGGGGGCTCGTCCATCCATTCGAGCTCTCCAGCATCGATGGCTTAAATGGTTTCGTGATGGATGGTGAAGCACAAGAAGATTTATCCGGCTACGCGGTTGACTCGGCCGGTGACATTAACGGCGATGGCATCGATGATGTGATCGTTGGTGCCCCGTTGGCGGATCCCGACGGCTCGATCGAGGCCGGTCGGAGTTACGTCGTGTTTGGACGGAGCGATCGGCCACCGAACCCGTTGAGTCTCTCGAGCCTGGACGGCAGTAATGGGTTCGTTCTCGATGGTGCTGGCGGCGGCCATCTGGCCGGTCGATCCGTGGGCCGTGCGGGGGACATTAACGGCGATCAAGTCGATGATCTGGTGATTGGTGCATCGAGCGCTGGGTCCTTTCTGACGCCTGAGCTCGGATATATCTATGTCCTTTTCGGTAGAGGCGATCGCATATTCACCGATCGGTTCAGCAACGATTGAGCCGAATCGCTTCCAACCTCCGACTGCTCTGTTTCGCGCTTTCAAACAGGCTGGGAACAGGAGTCTGGAGCAGGCCTCCCTCTAGGAAAAACTTTTGATGACCATTAAAGCTGAATCCACATCAGTCTCCGATCACTGCCTGGGCGAATGCGAGCAGCACACTCGATCTGCACAGAATCGCCTGGCATTGACCCTGGCCATCGCCGGGGCGTTGCATTGCATGTATCCGGCGACAACGAAGGCACAGCTCTTTCCGGCAGAGATCGAGCTCGGCTCGCTGGACGGCAGCAATGGCTTTGCCATCGTGGGTGAAAGCACCGGCGACTTTTCGGGTATTTCGGTTGGCGGCGCGGGTGACCTCAATGGTGATGGTCTCGATGATTTGGTCGTCGGAGCAATTTATTCCGATCCGAGCGGGGTTTCCAATGCGGGACGGAGCTACGTGGTCTTCGGAGCCAGCAACGGATTTCCCCCCGCGCTGGGTCTGTTCGGTCTGGACGGGCAGGCGGGCATCAAGATCAATGGCGAAGCTGAAAACGATTTTCTTGGGCGATCCGTTCATGGCGCAGGCGATATCAACGGCGACGGCAGCGACGACCTGATCGTCGGCGCCATCGGCTCCGACGTCAACGGTGATTTCTCCGGCCGAAGTTATGTCGTCTACGGTGATTCGAACGGACTGCCGGCGTCGCTGGATTTGGCCAGTCTGAACGGGCTGAATGGATTTGCGCTGAACGGTGCGGTCGCCGGCGAATATTCGGGGGGAGCGGTTAGTTCGGCAGGGGATTTCAATGGCGACGGTATCGATGACCTCGCCATCGGAGCGTTTCGGGCGGACGTCAACGCTGTACCTGGAGCCGGTAGGGTCTACGTCGTATACGGAAGCGACAGTCAGTTGCCTAATCCCGTTCAACTGTCGGACCTGAATGGCTTGAATGGGTTTATCCTGAACGGGGATGGTGAAGAAACGCGGTTCGGCGATGCGATCAGTGCGGCCGGGGATGTCAATGGTGACGGAATCGACGATCTGATTCTCGGTGACTATTACGCTGATGTGGGGGGCAGGACGAGAGCTGGCCGAGCCTATGTGATTTTCGGCAGTGATCAGGGGCTGCCCAATCCTTTCGATATCGCGACCCTTGACGGCAGCAATGGCTTCGTGATCAATGGGGATGCCACTGAAGACTATGCAGGAATTTCGGTGGATGCTGCCGGCGACGTCAACGCTGATGGCATCGATGATCTCATTGTCGGTGCGCTTGGGGCGTCGAGCCTGACCCATGTCGACGCGGGCAGAAGCTACGTCATCTTCGGAAGTACCCAGGGGCTACCGCACCCCTTCGATCTTGGTGACGTCAATGGCTTGAACGGGTTGATCCTGGAGGGCGGATCGGTAGCAGAATTGGCTGGTGCCTCGGTTAGTGGGCTTGGTGATATCAACGGTGACGGAATCGACGACCTGGCCATCGGTGCGCCCATCGCCGACCCCGATGGCCGGGAAGATGCCGGGCTTGCCTATGTGGTCTTCGGATCCGAAAGTCCTCTTCCCAGCCCGCTGGACCTGTCCAATCTGAACGGCAGTAACGGATTTGCGATGAGCGGTCGGGCCGCTGGGGACCGATTCGGCGGATCGGTCAGCAATGGCGGCGATGTCAATGGGGATGGGATCAACGATCTGATCGTCGGTGCCAGAGGGGTCGGCACGATGTTCGTTCCCGATAACGGCACCAGCTATGTGATCTTCGGGCGGGGTGATCGGCTGTTCGAGGATCGCTTCCAGAGCGATTGACCTTGCCCGTTGAGGGCCGATCCTGCCGCGCAACAGGGCCGGCTTGAGGGCGGTCTAGATCCTTGGTACAGGTGACGGCAGGCTGAAGATTGGTTACCCTCGCGGGCTGTTCAAGCTCAGACTGACGGTGTACGAGTAGCGATGACCGCCCCCCTATGGAAACCGGCGCCGGAACGCGCGGCCGCCACGCATTTGGCGCGCTTTATCCAGCTCGTCGGGCAGCAGCTCGACCCTGCTGTTCGTGACTGGGATTCGTTATATCAATTTTCCATCGACCAGCCCGAGGCCTTCTGGAAGGCGATGTGGGAGTTTGGCTCGGTGGTGGCCGAGACCCGCGGCGAGCGCTTTGTCGAGGACTGGCCGGCCATGCCCGGCACGCGATTCTTTCCCGACGCCCGTTTGAGCTTTGCCGAGAACCTCCTCAAGCACAGAGACGAGCGCCCGGCGATCATTCATGCCGGCGAGGACGGCGTCCATGGTCAGATCAGCCACGCCGAGCTCTACCAGCGCGTGGCCGGCGTCGCGGCCTCGCTGCGGGCGATGGGCGTAGGGGAGGGCGACCGCGTGGCCGGCTATCTGCCCAATATTCCCGAGACCGTGATCGCCATGCTGGCGGCCAATTCGATCGGCGCCGTGTGGTCGTCCTGCTCGCCGGACTTCGGCGTCCAGGGCGTGCTGGATCGCTTCGGCCAGATCGAGCCCAAGGTGCTGTTCTGCGCGGCGGCCTACCGCTACAACGGCAAGGTCTTCGACTGCCTCGATCGGGTCCGGGACCTGGCCGAAAAGATCCCGTCGATCGAGCGGATTGTCGTCACGCCCTACGTGGCCGAGCAGGTCGAGCTCGCCGGTCTTCCGAACGCCATTCTTTGGGACGACTTCGCCGACGCGGCGGCCACCGAGATCGACTTCGCCCAGCTGCCCTTCGATCATCCGCTTTATATCCTCTATTCCTCCGGCACCACGGGCGTGCCCAAGTGCATCGTTCACGGCCAGGGCGGCACGCTCCTGCAGCACCTGAAAGAGCTGATGCTGCACACGGACCTGCATCGCGATGACCGCCTGTTCTACTTCACGACCTGCGGCTGGATGATGTGGAACTGGCTGGTCTCGGGGCTCTCGGTCGGCTCGACGATCGTGCTCTTCGACGGCTCGCCCTTCCATCCCGACGGCAACGTGCTCTGGGACCTGGCCGACGAGGCCGGAGTGTCGGTCTTCGGCACCAGCGCCAAGTGGATCGCCGCCTGCGACAAGGCGGGCATCAAGCCGCGTGAGACTCACAGGCTCGATGCGCTCAAAGTCATCCTGTCGACGGGCTCGCCGCTGCTGCCCGAATCCTTCGACTACGTCTACCGCGACATCAAGGTCGACGTGCAGCTGAGCTCGATCTCCGGCGGCACGGACATCGTGTCCTGCTTTGCCCTCGGCAATCCGCTGCTGCCGGTCTACAAGGGCGAGCTCCAGTGTCGCGGCCTGGGGTTGAAGGTGGAAATCCGCAACGACGAGGGCGAGGTCGTGGTCGACGAGACCGGCGAGCTGACCTGCTCCCAGCCTTTTCCCTGCATGCCCGTGGCCTTCTGGAACGATGAGGACGGCTCGCGCTACCGCTCGGCCTACTTCGAGACCCACCCGGGGATCTGGAGCCACGGCGATTTCGCCCGCCTGACGCCCAGAGGCGGCGTGATCATCTACGGCCGCTCGGACGCCACGCTCAATCCCGGCGGCGTGCGCATCGGCACGGCGGAAATCTACCGCCAGGTCGAAAAGCTCGATGAGGTGATCGAGTCGATCTGCGTCGGCCAGGACTACGACGGCGACGTGCGCGTGGTCCTGTTTGTCCGCTTGAGAGACGGCGTCGACCTGGACGACGATCTTCGCGATCGCATCCGCAAGACCATCCGCGCCAACGCCACCCCCCGCCACGTCCCGGCGGTGATCCTGGCCGTGCCCGACATCCCCAGAACCGTCTCGGGCAAAATCACCGAACTGGCCGTGCGCGACGTGATCCACGGCCGAGCGGTCAAGAACACCTCGGCCCTGGCGAATCCGGAGGCGTTGGAGCATTTCAGGGATCGAGAGGAGTTAGGGTGACTCTAAGGTTTCAGGTTTCAGGTTTCAGGTTTCAGGTGTACGATTTACGGTTCCGGTGGAGGGTGCAGTATCCTTTCGCCCTTAGCCCTTAGCCCTTAGCCCTTAGCCCCTTAGCCCTTAGCCCTTTCGCCTTGAACCTTGATCCTTGATCCTTGATCCTCAAGTCCCATGAACGTCATCTTCTCCCACGGCCATCTCTCCAGCCCCCAGAGTCGCAAGATTCAGGTGCTTGCGCCCGTGGCCGAGGCGCTGGGGCTGGGGGTCGCGGCGGTTGACTACACGGATCTGCAGGATGATCCGCACGGGCGGGTGGAGCGCCTGTGTGGCCTGATCGAGCGGGAGGCCGAGCCGCCGGTGCTGGTCGGGTCATCGCTCGGTGGACTGGTCTCGCTGGCGGCGGCCGAGACGCACCCGGTGGCCGGGCTTTTTCTCATGGCGCCGGCCCTGTACATGGAAGACCGGATCCCCGATGGCGTGATTCGCGAACGCTATGACCCAAGGTGCTCGTCGATCACTATCGTGCATGGCTGGGGCGACGATATCTGTCCCTGGGAGGGCAGCGTGAAGTTCGCCCGCGATCACCGGGCCACGCTGTACCTGATCGACGCGGATCATCGACTGGAGGATGCGCTGCCCAGGATCGCTGCCTGGCTGAAGGCTTTTCTGACCTCGAAGATCTGACCACAGGGCTTGTCGCTCTGCCGCTCATGCCGGTTAGGATGAGGGTTCTCTCAGCTCGTCAGGGTCTGCTCGGGTCAGACCACATCAATTTGCGGAGTCCCTTCTCATGCGAAGCCAATCGCTCAATTTCACCAATGCCGAAGGCGAGCAGCTGTCGGCCCAGCTGGCGCTACCTGCCGATCGCAAACCCAGGGCCTGCGCCTTGTTCGCGCACTGCTTTACCTGCAACAAGAATCTGACCGCCATCCATAACATCAGCCGGTCTCTAACCTCGGCCGGCTTTGCCGTGATGCGCTTTGACTTCACCGGCTTAGGCGAGAGCGAAGGCGAGTTTGCCGACACCAATTTCTCGTCCAACGTCGAGGACCTGATCGCGGCCGCCGACAAGCTGGCCGAGTCGATCGAATCCCCCAGCGTGCTGATCGGCCATTCCCTCGGTGGGGCCGCGGTGCTGATGGCGGCGGGGCAGATCGACAGCGTCAAGGCGGTAGTCACCATCGGCACGCCGTCCGAACCCGTCCACGTGGCGCGGCACTTCGATGAGCATATCGAGACCCTTGAGCGGGAAGGCGTGAGCGAGGTCTCTATCGGGGGGCGTCCGTTCACGGTCAAGAAGCAGTTTCTCGATGACGTTCGCACGGTCAAACTGCAGGACCGCCTGCGGGCACTGCGCAAGGCGATTCTGGTCATGCATTCGCCGGTCGATGAGGTGGTGGGGATCGACAATGCACGATCGCTCTATGACGCGGCGCTCCATCCGAAGAGCTTCATCTCCCTCGACCATGCCGATCACCTCCTCAGCCGCAGCGAGGACTCGCTCTACGCCGGCGCCGTCATCGGGGCCTGGGCCAGTCGCTACATCGACGAGCAGGAGGAACCGTCGCTCGAGCGCCGCAAGCAGGTCGCGGTCCGCACGGGGCGAGAGAAATACACCACGGAGATCCAGACCGCCCGCCATTCCCTGATCGCCGATGAGCCGGCCAAGGTGGGCGGCAACGACTTCGGACCCACGCCCTATGACCTGCTGCTGGCCTCGCTCGGGGCCTGTACCAGCATGACGCTTCGAATGTACGCCGACCGCAAGGGCTGGGACCTGGAGGCCGTGACCGTCCACCTGCGCCACCAGCGCGAGCACGGCGACGACCTGGAAGGCAAGCGCGCCATCGATGTGATCGAACGCGAGATCGAGCTGGAAGGCGAACTCGATGAGACACAGCGGGCGCGATTACTTGAAATCGCCGACCGCTGCCCGGTCCACA
>Ga0207419_1000101_pt1 | contig 65308 bp, 42 predicted proteins | sample ElkSloMetagenome_4_FD_184723 | JGI IMG/M metagenome (GOLD analysis project Ga0207419, IMG submission 184723) | Hot spring microbial communities from Elkhorn Slough, Monterey Bay, USA - MD2A (version 2) | ecosystem: Environmental > Aquatic > Marine > Intertidal zone > Estuary: Microbial mat ...
GGCGGTGCTGATCGACCTCGCCAATCGCCGTTTCTACATGTTCGACATCGAGATCTGGCCGCACGAATTCTATTTCGTCGCCGGGATGCTGATCATGGCCGGGATCGGCCTCTTCCTCGTCACCAGCGCGGTCGGCCGGGCGTGGTGCGGCTATGCCTGCCCGCAGACCGTGTGGACCGACCTGTTCCAGCACGTCGATCGCTTCTTCGACGGCGACCGCAATGCTCGCATGCGCCTCGACAAGGCGCCGTGGACCGCGGGCAAGATCACCCGCCGCCTGTCGAAATGGTCGGTCTATCTCCTCATCAGCGTGGCGACGGGCGGGGCATGGATCCTCTATTTCGCCGACGCGCCCACGCTGTTCGTGGACTTCTTCACCGGCGAGGCGGCCTTCGTCGCCTATGCCACGGTAGGGATCCTCGCCGGCACGACCTTCTGGCTCGGCGGGTTCATGCGCGAACAGGTGTGCATCTACATGTGCCCCTGGCCGCGCATCCAGACCGCGATGCTCGATGAAAAATCGCTCATCGTCACCTACAAGGACTGGCGCGGGGAAAAGCGCGGCAGCGTCAAGAAGGCGGCGAAGAACCCTGACGAATACGGCGACTGCATCGACTGCAACATGTGCGTCGCGGTATGCCCGACCGGCATCGACATCCGCGAAGGCCAGCAGATCGGCTGCATCACCTGCGCGCTGTGCATCGATGCCTGCGACCAGGTCATGGCCGAGGTCGGCCGCCCGCGCGGTCTGATCGATTACGCGACGCTCGAACAATGCGAGAAAGAGGCCGCGGGCGAACCCGCATCGCCCGCCTGGAAGGCGCTCGTGCGCCCGCGCATCTTCATCTATTTCGGCGTCTGGGCCGCGATCGGCCTTGCCATGCTCTTCGCTCTCGGCACGCGCAGCCACACCGATCTCACCGTCTCGCCCGACCGCAATCCGCCCTTCATGCTGATGAAGGACGGATCGGTCAGGAATTCGTACACGCTGCGCCTGCGCAACATGGAAGCGCGCCCGCGCGAGATGGAAGTGGCCTTGTCTGGCCTTCCGGCGGGCGCCGTGATGTGGACCGATGCGATCAACGCAGAGGACGCCGCGCCCGAGCAGGTCTTCACCGTTCCGGCGAACGAGACCCGGATCGTGCGCGCCTATGTCACCGTCCCCGCTGGCGCGAACCCCGAGGCGTTCGATTTCGTCCTGACCTCACTCGACGAGCAGGGCGAAACCGACATCCAGCCGACGACCTTCACCGGGCCGGGAGGCGAATGATGGCCGGCAAACCGCGCCGCACGGGCGAATTCACCGGCCGGCACATGGCGCTGGTGCTGGTGGGCGGCTTCGCCATCGTCGCCGCGGTCAATTTCTACATGGCGAGCCTTGCCGTCGGCGGTTTCCACGGCGTGGTGGTCGAGAATTCCTATGTCGCGAGCCAGAAGTTCAACACCTGGCTGGCCGAGGCGGAAAAAGCCCGCGCGCTGGGCTGGGAAGTCCGCCCCGGTCGCGGCGAGGACGGCCACGTGATCATCGAGACCGCCAATGTGCCCGCCGGCGCGCGGGTCGAGGCGGAATTGCGCCGCCCGCTGGGTGAGAAACAATTCGATAGCCTCGTCTTTGATCCGGGCCGCGACGGGCGCTACCGCTCGCGCGCGCCGCTCGATGCGGGGCGCTGGCTCATGCGCCTTACCATCACCGCCGGAGACGACGTGTGGACCGGCGAAAGCGAGCTCTAGGTGAACGCCCCGGTTGCCCTCGATGAAAGCGGAGCGGCGAAGCTCGTCGGCACCCGCTTCACCGTGCCTGGAATGCGCTGCGCGGGCTGCATCGCCAAGATCGAGCGCGAATTGCCCAAGGTCGAAGGGATCGAGGCGGCGCGCGTGAATTTCTCCTCCAAGCGGGTCGCGGTGCACCATCTGCCCGGTCTCGATGAGGAACGCATTTCCGAAGCGCTGCGCGAACTCGGTTTCGAGGCGCAGCCGGTCGCCGAAAACCCGCTCGGCCAGGAGGAGGCGGAGAAAAAGCAGTTGACCCGCGCGCTGGGCGTCGCGGGCTTCGGCATGATGAACGTGATGCTGCTTTCGGTCAGCGTCTGGGCCGGGGCGGAGGGCGCCACGCGCGAATTGTTTCACTGGCTTTCCGCGCTGATCGCCCTGCCCGTCATCGCCTATTCGGGCCGCCCCTTCTTCTCGAGCGCGCTGATGGCGCTCAGGTATCGCCGCACGAACATGGACGTGCCGATCGCGATCGGGGTGATCCTCGCCACCGCGCTCAGCCTCTACGAAACGATCACCGGGGGCGAGCATGCCTTTTTCGAGAGCGCGGTCATGCTGCTCTTCTTCCTGCTTGCAGGCCGCGCGCTCGATGCGGAAATGCGCACCCGCACCCGCGCCGGGATCGGCGCGCTGCTCGGCCGGATGGGAAAAGCTGCGAGCGTGATCGGCCCCGACGGGGCGACCCGGCGCGTCGTTGCGCAGGATCTCGAACCCGGCATGCTGGTCCTGGTGGCCGCAGGCGAAGCGCTCGCCGCCGATGGCGAGGTGGAGGAAGGCTCCTCCAGTATCGACAATTCCATGCTGACCGGGGAAAGCACGCCGGAACCCGTCGGCAAGGGCAGCGAGGTCCATGCAGGCGCTATCAATCTCGGCGCGCCGATCCGCGTGCGCCTGACCCGCACGGCAGAGGACACCGCCATCGCCGAGATCGCCCGGCTGATGGACGAGGCAGGCCAGTCGCGCAGCCATTACGTGCGCATCGCCGACCGCGCCAGCCGCGCCTATGCGCCGGTGGTCCACAGCCTCGCAGCGCTTGCCTTCGTGGGCTGGATGATCGCGGGTGCCGGCTGGTATCAGTCGGCGGTCATCGCGATTGCGGTGCTCATCATCACATGCCCCTGCGCCATGGGCCTCGCCGTCCCGGCCGCGCAGGTGGTCGCATCCGGAGCCCTGCTGAAGCGCGGCCTCCTGGTCAAGGACGGCAGCGCTCTGGAACGCCTCGCCGAATGCGATGTCGCCCTGTTCGACAAGACCGGGACGCTGACGCTCGGCGAACCCCGCCCCGACATTTCCGGGCTTTCGGCAGAGGACCGCGCCGTGGCGCTGGGCCTTGCACAGAACAGCCGCCACCCGCTCAGCCGGGGCCTTGCCGATGCGCTGCGGGCCGAGGGAGTGGAGGCGGCCGCGATCGCCGATGTGCACGAGGAAACCGGGACTGGCCTTTCGGGCAAATGGAACGGCGTTCCCGTTGCGCTCGAGCGGCCCGATGATGCAGGCGTCGCGCTTGCCGCCCGCCTTCGCATGGGCGAGCGCGCTGTGACGCTCGCCTTCACCGATCCGCTTCGTACCGACAGCGCCGAAACTCTGGCCGCGCTTGGCGAAGCGGGCCTTTCGGCGAGGATCCTTTCGGGCGACCGCGAACAGGCCGTGGCGGAGGTCGCCGGCCAGCTCGGCCTCGAAGCCCGGGCGGCCGCCAGCCCGCAGGACAAGCTCGCCGTACTCGAAGCCCTGCGCGAGGAAGGCCGCCGCCCGCTGATGGTGGGCGACGGATTGAATGACGGCCCGGCGCTTGCTGCCGCTCATGCCTCGATCGCGCCGGGCACGGCTTCGGACGCGAGCCAGCAGGCGGCCGACGCGGTCTTCATCGGCGAGAAGCTGATGCCGGTCGCGCTCGCGATCAGGGTGGCGCGTTCGACCATGCGGATCGTGCGGCAGAATTTCGTCTTTGCAATCGGCTACAACCTGCTCGCGATCCCGCTGGCGCTGTTCGGCTATGTCACCCCGCTGATCGCCGCCATCGCGATGTCGCTCTCCTCCCTCGTCGTGGTCGCCAATTCTCTCCGTCTGGCGGGCTCGGCGAAGGACGCGGCATGACAGGGCTCACCTTCCTCATCCCGATCGCGCTCGGCATGGGCATCCTTGGGCTCGCCGCGTTCTTCTGGAGCATGAAGAGCGGCCAGTATGACGATCTCGACGGGGCGGCGAACCGGATCCTGATCGACGAGGATGGGGAGGAGGACGAATGAACGGGGCGGCCCTCGCTGTCGCCGCGCTCATCCCGCTTGCGACCGGCCCTGCGCCGCAGGAGGAGAAGGCCCTCACGATCGGCCTGTGCGGGGGCGGCAGGATCACGATTCCGCTCGGCGACGGTGACACGCCCGAGCGCACCTGCGATCCCAAGGCCTGCCATGCCGCGAACTGCCGCGAAAAGACCAAGGAAAGGCCGCCGCGTACGCGCATTTGATTTCGCGCAAAGACCCCGTCCCCCGGGACCGCTCTAACGGCTGGCATGTGGACCTATCACCCAGACCTGCTCGCCAAGCCCGTCCCGCGCTATACGAGCTATCCCACCGCCGCCGATTTCGGCCCCCTCCCCCAGGGCGCGATCGAGCGCGCGATCGAGGGGGCATCGGGCGACATCTCGCTCTACCTTCACATCCCTTTTTGCGAGAAGATCTGCTATTACTGCGGCTGCAATACCGGCGCTTCCGGGCGGCGCAGCCGGGTCGAAAGCTACCTCGCGGCATTGCATGAAGAGATCGCGGTGGTCGCCCGCCTGTTGCCCTCGGACACGCGGGTAAGGCGCGTCGCCTTCGGCGGAGGCAGCCCCAACGCGATCGAGCCGCACGAATTTCTCGAAATGGTGGACTGCCTCCACCGCCAGCTCCCGCTTGCGAATCCGGACTGGTCGATCGAACTCGACCCGCGCACGATGACCACCGAATGGGGCCGCACTCTCGGCGAAGTCGGGGTAACGCGGGCGAGCATGGGAGTGCAGACCTTCTCGCCCCACCTGCAAAAGGCGATCGGGCGCGAACAGGACGATGCGCTGATCGCGCGCAGCGTCGACTGGCTGCGGGCCGCCGGCGTGACCTCGATGAATTTCGACCTCATGTACGGCCTGCCCGGCCAGACGCGCGGGGACCTTGCCGACAGTCTCGAGAAGACCCGCCGCATGGGCGCGGACCGGGTCGCGGTGTTCGGCTATGCCCATGTCCCCCACATGGTGCCGCGCCAGACGATGATCGACGCGAGCGATCTTCCGGGAGCGGAGGAACGCTTCGAGATGGCCGAGCAGGGTTATGCCTTCCTGACGGGCCACGGTTACGAAGCAGTCGGCTTCGACCATTTCGCGCTGCCTTCCGACCCGATGGCGACGGCGACCCGCGAAGGTACGCTCAGGCGCAATTTCCAGGGCTTCACCTGCGATTCTGGCGAAGTCCTCATCGGCTTCGGGTCGAGCGCGATCAGCGGCTTTCCCGGCCTCATCGCGCAGAACGAGAAGAACAATGGCCGCTACAGGATGATCTCTTCGCAAGGAAAGCTTTCGGCCGCTGTCGGCATCGCCCGCTCACCTGAGGACCGGATGCGCGCGCGCCTGATCGAGCAATTGCTGTGCCGCGGGAAGGTCGAGCTTTCGCCGTGCCTTTTCGCGCAGGCCCAGTCGCGGCTTCATCCCTTCATCGAGCGCGGCCTTGCGCGCCTCGACGGGCTCGAGCTTGCGATCACGCAGGAAGGCCTGCCCTATGCCCGCGTGATCGCATCGCTGTTCGACTCCTACCGCGAGGCGACCCAGCACAGGTTCAGTTCGGCCATCTGAAGCGCCGGGTTGCGCAGCCCGCCATGGCGGCTAGGTTCGCGGCCATGGACACGATCACGATCGACGATTTCCTTGCGGTCGACATCCGCGCCGGGACCGTGGTGGACGCGCAGCCCTTTCCCGAAGCGAGAAAGCCCGCGATCAAGCTGATGGTCGATTTCGGCCCCGAAATCGGCCGCAGGAAAAGCAGCGCCCAGATCACCGACCATTACACGCCCGAAAGCCTTGTCGGGCGCAAGGTCATGGCGGTGGTGAATTTCCCGCCGCGCCAGATCGGCCCGTTCATGTCGGAAGTGCTGGTGCTGGGCTTTCCCGATGCGGACGGCGCGATCGTGCTCGCCGCGCCCGGGGGCGAGGTTCCCGACGGCGCTCGGCTCGCCTGAGGATCACTCGGGCGCGAGTTCGCCGAGCGCCTCCTTCAATTCGTCCAGCCACGGCTCGAACGGCTTCCATGCGCCCTGCCCCTTGCGATTGATGGGCTGGCGCACCTGCTCGCTCGAAGCGGTGCGCACGGCGCGCTCGGTCCGGTGAAAGTCGAGGCAGGCCTGCTCGAACGGCAGCCCCAGATGATCGAGCATCCGCCGCGTCTGCCCTTCCAGGTCGTCGAGCACGTCCTCGTGGCTCACGCGCAGGACCTTGCCCGGCAGGACCGCGTCCCAATGGTCCATCAGTGCGACGTAATCGGCGTAATAGCGGCCGACCTCGGTCAGGCCGTAGGTGAATTCCTGGCCCTCGGCGAAGAGCTGCTTGAATCCCGAAAAGCAGCAATCCATGGACGCGCGCCGCGCGTCGATGATCTTCGCATTGGGCAGGATCAGGTGGATGAGGCCGATGTGGCGGAAATTGTTCGGCATCTTGTCGATGAAGAACGGCGCGCCGGCGCGGTGGATGCGGGTGTTCTCGATGAAATCCCGCCCGAATTTCTCCAACTGCTCGTCGCTTAGTTCGCGTAATACGCGCGGGTAGCGGTTTTCGCCGACGCGCCTTCCGCGAAGCCTGTGGGCAAGCGCGAGGATGTTGGGAAGTTCCAACGTTCCATCAACCTGGCTGTGGCTGGCAAGGATCTGTTCGAGCAGCGTGGAGCCTGCGCGCGGCAGGCCGAGGATGAAGATCGGATCTGGGGCGTCATGCCCGGCCCCCGCCCTGCTCTCCAGCAGCTCGCGCGTCACCATCTCGCGCTGGCGGGCCAGTTCCTCGCTCATCGCATCCGCGCTGTAGCGGGTCTGCGCGCGCTTGAGGGCATTGCCTTCCTCGTAAGCCGCGAAACTCATGGCATATTCGCCGCGATCCTCATGCGCCTTGCCGAGAGCGAAGGCGATATGGACCCGGTCCATGAAGGAAAGGTCGGCGCGCGCGGCCTGTTCCTTCATCGCGTCGAGTTCCGCATCGGTGAAGCTGTAGGTCTTGAGGTTCGCCAGCGCATACCACGCATCGCCGTGGTCGGGTTTCGCAGCGATCGCGGCGCGGTAGCTTTCGATCGCTTCCTCGCGCGCGCCGGTGGTCTTGAGCGCGTGGCCCTTGCTGGTGAGGTTGGCGGGGTCCCCGGGCAGCTTTTCGAGCACCTTGTCGAACAGGTCGAGCCCGCGCTCGTAATCGCCCACCGCCATGCTCTCGATCGCTAGCCGCGACTGGAAGACCGGGCTTTCAGGATCGTGTTCGTAAAGCCTTTCCGCCTCTTCGCGCGCCTTCGCGAAATTCTGCCGCCGCCTCAGCGCGTCGATGTAATCAAGCCTCAATTGCACGTCGTCGGGCGCGAAGGCGAGCGCGCTTTCGAGGAGGAATTCCGCCTCTTCCAACACGCCGAATTCGATCCCGATCTTCGCCAGCAGGCGCATCCCCTCGATATGGTTCGCATCACGCTGCGGATGCGTGCGCAGGTAATGGCGGCAGAGTTCCTCGGCCCTCAGCAGCCGCCCCTCGGCAAGGTGGTTGGTGACCGCGACCAGTTCGCGCGGCAGGCGGGCGAGGCGCTGTTGCTGGCGGGCGGCAAGCTCGGCCTGCGCCTTGCGGCCCGAAGCCGCCAAGAGCCTTGCCTGTTCGCGCCAGCTCGCCTCGAGCGCGGGGTTGAAGCGCGTCGCGCGCGCAAAGGCCGCAAGCGCCTCCGCCTCGCGCCCGCGAGCGAGCGCGAGATGCCCCGCTTCCTGCCACGCGCGGCCATATTCCGGGCTCGCCGCGTGCAGCCTGTCGAGCCAGCCCGCAGCCGCTTCGTAATCCTTCAGATAACGCGCCGCGACCGCGGCGAGATAGAGCGCATCGGCATCGAGCGCATCGCGATCGAGCAGCGCGCGCGCCAGCGCCAGCCCCTCGGCAAAGCGGCCCGCCTGCATCTCCCCCTGCGCCGCCCTCAGCTGCGCCTCGCGGGGATCGGTGTCCGGTATCGTTTCTGACGTCATGACATCAGGTCCTACACGCAAAACGGCGGGAGTGAACATCCGTCCACCCCCGCCGCTGCGTGTCGATAGGGACCGATCAGTAGTCGTAACCGACCCTGAGGCCGACCGTCAGCGGACGGTTGGTCACGATCCGCGCGCGGTCGTTGACGAAATTGCCCGAGATCTGGGCGCGCTCGTCGAACATGTTCTCACCGAAGATCTCGACGTTCCACTGGTCCTTTTCGATCCCGAAGGCGAGGTCGACGACCGTGTAGCTGTCGAGTTCGAGCCGGTTGATCTCGATGATGTCGGTGAACTTCGACGCCGAATGGGTCACCTGCGGCATGACATAGGCGCCCAGCGTGTTGGTGAGGTCGAATTCGTAGCGCACGCGCAGATTGCCCTGGAAGGACGGCGCGAAGGCCAGTTCCGCACCTTCGACCACGTCATCGGTCGGGATCAGCACGTCGGTGATCTCGGTATCGAGGATCGAGAACGCCCCCGCGACCGTCAGCCCCGGCACCGCATAGGGCGCGAAGGTGAAGTCCGCCTCGACCCCGTAGATCTCCGCATCAGCGGCATTGGCCGAGAAGAAGAGGTTGGTGATCGAGGGATCGAAGATCGTGGTCTGGAGGTCCGAGATATCGACATAGAAGGCGCTGCCGTTGAAGCGCAGCTGACCGTCGATGAGGTCGAGTTTCCAGCCCAGTTCGTAGTTCTTCACCTCGTCGGTGGCCAGTTCGAAGGGCACCGTGAAGTTGTTGGGCCCCGGCGCACCGCCCGGACGGTTGAGCAGGCCGGGACGGAAGCCTTCCGAATAGGTCGCATAGAACAGCGTGTCATCGCTCGGCGTCAGCGTGATCGTGCCCTTCAGGATGGTCCCGCTGGTCGCCGCCACGTCGGGCGCACGGACCGAGTTGAACACCCGCTGGGCCTGTGTCGGCGAAAGCCCGGCGGCCTCGATATCGGCAAGGCTGTCGTCCAGTGTGAAGTTCTGACGCAGCGCTTCCGAACACGACAGGTTGAAGAAGAATTCCCCGTCGCCGTCGTAAAGATCGCCGATATTGGTGCCGAAGGCGTCCTCGTCATTGCCGCTGGTGTTGCAGAAGCTGGCATTGGCGCCGCCTTCGAGATCGACTTCGACGTCGTAATAGCGCGCGCCCAGCGTCACGGTGAGAAGGTCCGGCACGACGTCAACCGATGCTTCGCCGAAGATGCCGAACTGTTCGTCGGTGCGGCGGATGTCGTTGCGGAAGATCGTGTCGCGCGGGAACGGCCCGGCATCGGTGTTGAACGAACCCGGGAACGGGAAGTTCGGTGCGAAGCCGCCGAACGGCGCCGCATCGACATTGCCCGGATAGTTGAAGTCGTTGCGCTCACGCAGTTCGAGGTCCGAATAGAACCCGCCCGCCGTCACGCGCACCGGCCATTCTTCCGGCGTCGAGAAGCGCAACTCCTGCGTGAACACCTCAAGCTCGCTGTCCGAGGTGACGTAGAGGTTCGGTTCCTGGCAGGTGCCCGACGGATCGGCTGCGCCCGGATAGCTCACCGAACCATCGCAGATGTAATAGGGCAGGTACTGGCCGACGAAGAGATAGTCGGTGTAGTCGATCCGCTGGTCGGTACGGCGGTCGGTATAGGCGCCGGTATAGACGACATCGAGCATCGCGATGCGACCTTCGACCGTCCAGCTGGTGTTCGAGAAATCGTCTTCGAGACGGTCGTCCTCGAAGCGCTGGATTTCAAGATCGTCGAGACCGCCCAGTTCCGGATCGGCGAAGAACACGCCATCGGTCTCGAGGCTCTGGCGGGTGTGGGCGACGGTGATGGTCCAGTCGGGCGTCACTTCCCACAGCGCGGTGGCGCGGAAACCGGTGTATTGCGTGTCGTTGAAATCGTTCTCGACGAGGCCGGAATTGTCGGTTTCGAGGAAGGTCACGTCCGAAAGGTCCGACGTCGACTGGAAGCCGGCGCGGTTGGCGTTGACCGGCACGCCGTTCGCACGGACCGTGCCTTCGGGCCGGAAGCGCGCGCTTTCGGAAAGATCGCGGGTGCCCTGCACGTTGTCGATATAGCCGCCCTGGTCATCGAGATAGAATACGCCGCGCAGGCCGAAATTGCTGGTCACGGGGACGTTGAGCATGACCTCGGCGGAATAGCTTTCCTCGCCGCCCTTGGTGAAGGAGGTGCTGGCCGAGAAGGACGCATCGAAAGCCGCAAGGTCGGGCTTGTTGGTGATGAGACGGACGACGCCCGCCTGCGAGCTCGCGCCGAACAGCGTGCCCTGCGGACCCGAGAGGACTTCGATCCGCTGGATGTCGGCGGCGTAGACGTCGAGGTTGCGGCCCGGCTGGGCAAGCGGCTGCTCATCGAGATAGAAAGCGACGTTGGGCGCAAGACCCGCGACGCCGGCCGTGGTCAGGTTGGGCGTGGTCGAGGCGAGACCGCGGATGTAGATCTGGTTCTGCCCCGGCCCGGTGCCGCCCGCGGTGACCGAGGGAAGCTGCTCGAGATAGTCGTCGAAGGTCGAGATGTTGAGCTCTTTCAGCTCTTCCTGACCGATCGCCGAGACCGAAATCGGCACATCCTGCAGATCCTCGGTCTTCTTCTGCGCGGTAACGACGATGGTGCGGACGCCGCCCTGGCGCTTCTGCGCGCTCTGGGTGGCCGGTGCGCTCTGGCTGGCTGGTGCGTCCTGCGCCATGGCCGGTGCGGCAACGGCAATCGCAAGCGCGCTGACAGACGCGCCGCCGATGATCTTTTTCATGTGTAACCCCTTCGAGAGTTGAGAGGAGGAGCGCGATGCAGGCCTGCAACAGCGCGTCCGAATAAACAGTGCGTGCATAAAAAGCACAGCATATGTGAGCGGCCCGGTATCAAGCCAAACGCGGATAGGCCACATGGTTTCCCACAATTTTTACAATCACGCCGATTGATGTTGCAAAATAACAACATCGGCGAATTGTAGAATTTTTCTTTAAATTTTATTCAGCCTATTTTTGACCGATCTTCGACTAATAGGCTTAGTCTTAGAAAAATTATCTACGCGCGCACCGTTGGCGCTGCGAAGCGAAGAATATTTTTCTTATGCCTTGCAAAAGAGCCCCTCGCGGCTCAAGTTATTCGGCGGGGGATACTTTCCCGGCCCATTCCTCGCAGCCCTGCGCCGTGGTCGGCACGCCGTGCTTCTTGCGGATCAGGTCGTATGCCACCGCCTTGAGGATGGACACGCACATCACCGCCACCACGAACGAAAACGGCAGCGCGCCGATGATCATCGTGATGCGAATGGCGTCGATCCCGCCCAGGATCAGCATCGAACCGACCACGAAGGCGATCGCCGCGCCCCAGAACAAGATGTGGTAGCGGCGGCTGCCTTCATCGTCGCCTGCACCGTTGATCGTGTTGACGATCAGGATCGCGCTGTCGGCCGAGGTCACGAGATAGGTCATCAAGAGCAGCACGACGAGGCTCGAGACGATCAGCGCGAAGCCCGGCTCGAACAGGACGGCTAGCGTCGCATAGAGCTGGTCCGACATGGCCGCGTCGACGATCCGGCCACCGGCGACGCCCGACAGTTCCAGCTCGATCGCGGTCCCGCCGACCAGGGCCATCCACACGAAACACATCAGCGAGGGCACGATTGTCACGCCGAGGATATATTCGCGGATCGTGCGCCCGCGCGAAATGCGCGCGATGAACATGCCGACGAACGGCGCAAAGGCGATCCACCACGCCCAGTAGAACACCGTCCAGTCGAGCTGCCACTGGCGCAGCGCCGCGCCCGTTTCGGTTCCGCCGCCACCGAGCAGGCTGAGCGATTGCTGCGGAAGCGTCCGGATATAATCCCACAGGCCGATACCCAGCAATTGCAGCCCGTAAAGCCCCGCGCCCAGCGCGCCGAACAGCGCGAGCAGGCCGATCGACAGGCCCATGTTGAGATTGGAAAGCCACTTGATCCCGCGCCCGACACCGGACAGCGCGCTGATCGTCGATGCACCCACCAGCGCCACCAGCGAGACCACGATCGCGAGCGGCGAGGCCGACCCGTCGGCGGACAGCAGCCAGTCTCCCAGCCCCAGCCGCGCAAGCCCGGCGACGAATTGTTCGACGCCCAGCCCCATCGTCACCGCCACGCCGAGGATCGTCGCCACCACCGCGACGATGTCGACCACGTGGCCGACCGGCCCTTCCATCACCCGCCCGAACAGCGGCGCAAGGGCGGATCGGATCGTCAGCGGCAGGCCGCGGCGATGCGCGACATAGCCGATCGCGAGCCCGACCAACGCGTAGGTGCACCACGCGCCGAGGCCCCAGTGAAGGAAGGTGTACATGTAGGCAGGGCGCACCGCCTCGGCGCTCTGCGCGTCGACACTGCCGCGGATGATGTCCGGATTGTTGACGAAATGGGCCAGCGGCTCGCCGGTCGAATAGGTCAGCATCCCAATCCCGATTCCCGCCCCGAACAGCATGGAGAACCACGAGAACCGGCTGAATTCGGGGGCTTCGTCGGGCGGTCCGATGCGCAGCGACCCGACCTTGGGCAGGAGCGCGAGGACGAGGCTGGTGACGATCAGGAAAGCGACGAGATAGACATACCAGCCGCCGAACGTCGCGATGATCGTCGAATTGGCGGCGGTCAGCGTCTCGTTCGCGCTGACCGGGAAGAAGATCGCCCACATGATCAGCAGCGATACGATCACCTTGCCGGGGATCGTCACTTCGCGGCTGAAGCCTTCGTAGAAACCGCGATCGTGGGTGTCGATGTCGAGGTCGACCAGCGGCGGATCGATCGGCCAGTCGGCGTCTTCGATGGCTCGCTCACTGATCTGCGGCGTCGCTTCGCCGGCCCTGCTGCTCATCGCGTTCCCGTCCCGGACGGACCGCTGGGGCTTGGGGCGACGCTGTAACCACGCTGCCGGCAGGCGGTGATGCCCGGCCCATTGGTCGTGTCCGCTGCTCGTGTGAGGCAGGGGGGTGCACCCTTCGACGAGGGCATCGGCACGACGGGACAGGCCCGAAACGGCCCGGTCCCGCAACCCTGCGCATGCGGAAGTCTGTGGCCGCCTTCCTAAAGCGACCACTAACATTTGCAACCCTCCGCAGGGCCTGTCGGTTCCGGCAATGCCCATGCTGCGCGGACACGGGGCGCTCTTGTAACCATGCGTCAATTTGCGAAACCGCGCTTGCATAGGGCGGGTCATGGGAGGATACATGCCGCGGGAACGCGCGCCGCCGTCGTCCTGGGGTCGGCGCGCAACAAAGGGGGGAAAACCATGGCCGTATCCGATCACGTCGACCTCAACCAGTTCATGGCGGGAGTGAAGAAGCGCAATCCCGGGCAGACCGAATTCATCCAGGCGGTGCAGGAGGTCGCGCAGGACATCTACGAATTCATCGACGACAAGGTCCGCTATCACGAGGCACAGATCCTGCGCCGCATCGCCGAACCCGACCGCGTCGTCTCGTTCCGCGTGTGCTGGGAGGACGACAATCACAACATCCGCGTCCAGCGCGGCTGGCGGGTCCAGAACAACAACGCGATCGGCCCCTACAAGGGCGGCATCCGTTTCCATCCGAGCGTGAATGAAAGCGTTCTGAAATTCCTCGCCTTCGAGCAGACCTTCAAGAATTCGCTCACCGGCCTTCCCATGGGCGGCGGCAAGGGCGGTTCGAACTTCAATCCCAAGGGCAAGTCGGACAGCGAGGTGATGCGGTTCTGCCAGAGCTTCATGACCGAACTCTATCGCCATATCGGCCCCGAAATCGACGTGCCGGCAGGCGATATCGGCGTGGGCGGGCGCGAGATCGGCTACATGTTCGGACAGTACAAGCGGATCACCAACCGCTGGGAAGGCGTGCTGACGGGCAAGGCACTGGAATATGGCGGCTCGCAGATGCGCCCGGAGGCGACCGGATATGGCGCGGTTTATTTCCTGCGCAACATGCTCAAGCATTCGGGCCAGGACATCGAGGGCAAGAGCGCGGTGATTTCCGGTTCGGGCAATGTCGCGACGCACGCGGCGGAAAAGATCGTGCAGCTCGGCGGCAAGGTGCTGACCCTGTCGGATTCGGGCGGCTTCATCTACGATCCCGACGGCATCGACCAGGAGAAGATCGACTGGGTCAAGCATCACAAGACCCACACGCGCGGGCGCATTTCCGAATATGCCGACCACTTCCCCAATGCGAGCTTCCACGAAGGCGCGCGGCCGTGGCAGGTCAAGGCGGACCTCGCCCTGCCCTGCGCGACGCAGAACGAGCTCAACGAGGAAGAGGCGAAGGCGCTGGTCGACAATGGCTGCATCGCCGTGTCCGAGGGCGCGAACATGCCGACCACGCTCGACGGGGTTAAGGTCTTCCACGATGCGAAGATCATGTACGGCCCCGGCAAGGCGGCCAATGCCGGCGGAGTCGCGGTCTCCGGCCTCGAGATGAGCCAGAACGCCGAGCGGATCAGCTGGAACCAGGAACGGCTCGGCGACATGCTGACCGAACTGATGGACGGCATTCACGAGAAATGCGTCGAATATGGCAGCGAAGGTTCGAAGGGCGGCGGCGCCTATGTCGACTACGTGAAGGGCGCGAATATCGCGGGCTTCAAGAAGGTCGCAGACGCCATGCTCGCCTTCGGCGTGGTCTGAACGGGCTGGTCCTCACGCGGCACGCGCGGGCGAATTCCGGGGCGGCGCGACCGCTGGAGCCGGAAACGATCGACGGCCGCTTTGCGTTGAAGACGCATGGCGGCAACGATACTTGATGGCGGCACCGGGCAGGAACTGGTCAAACGAGCGGGCGAGACAGCCTCGCCCCTGTGGTCGGTCAAGGTGCTGGCGCAAAGGCCCCGGCTTGTTGAGGAAGTCCACGGCGATTTCCTCGCTTCGGGCTGCGACGTGATCACGCTCGCGAGCTACGCCGCGACCCCGACCCGGCTCGATCGGCTGGGCCATGCGGCGCAGTTCGGGACGTACCAGTCCGCTGCACTCGATGCGGCACGCCGCGCGCGCGACAGGGCAGGACGAGGCCGGATTGCCGGGACCCTGCCCCCGCTGGCGCGCGACTATCGCCCGGAAGAACGTCTCGAACCGCAGGCGGCAAGGTCGGAGTATGACCGGATCGTCGAAGCGCAGGCAGACGGTGTCGACCTTTTCCTGTGCGAAACCCTGCCTTCGATCGATGAAGTCAGAATCGCGACCCGCGCCGCGGCCGCGAGCGGGCTGCCGGTCTGGACCTCGGTGACGGTCAAAGAACAAGACGGGGGCCGCCTTCGTTCGGGAGAGGACCTCGCCGCCGCTGCCGAGGCCGCGGCACAGGAAGGAGCGAGCGTGGTGCTAGCCAATTGCTCGCCGCCCGAGGCAATCTCGAAAGCAGCCGAAATCCTCTCCGGGCCGGCGCAGAAATTCGGGGTCTACGCCAACGGTTTCGTATCGGTCGAGGCGCTGCGCGAAGGCGCCCATGTCGACCGGCTCGAAGCGCGCGAGGATCTCGACCCGGCGGCCTATGCGGTATTCGCGAAGGAGTGGCGGGATGCCGGCGCGAGCGTGATCGGCGGGTGCTGCGAAGTCGGGCCGGCGCATATCGCGGCGGTCGTCGCCGCGCTCGGCGAACCGGGCTGACCCTTGCGCGCAAGAGGTCTTGCGCCGCACGCAGACGCTAGCGGATCCCGAGCATCTGCGCCTGCCGCCGCAATTCCTGCTCTTCGTCCGGATTGGCCGCTATCGCCCGCTCCAGCGCGGCGCGCGCCTTGTCCGCCTCGCCCAGATTTGCGCGGCTCCTCATCAGCATCACCCACCCGTTGAGGTCGCCGGGCTCGTTTTCGAGCCGCGCTTCGAGCTGGGTGACCATGCCTTCGATCATCGCGTCCCGATCGTCCTGCGACATGTCCTGCGCGGCGGCGATCTGGGCCGGGGTCGGGCCGTTCGGGGCGGCAGCGCCCCCTCCCGCGCCTGCCATCATCGGCGGCAGGCGTCCGTCCGTCGCCGCGGCGATGCGCTGGTCGACTTCGATTTCGTTGATCTGGCCGATCTGGCGGATGGTCTGGACGAGATTGGCTTCCCACGGCGCACCGGGCGGCGTGTCGGAAAGCAGGTCGAGCCAGTCGGCAATCGCGCCCTCGTGATCGCCGTCGAGATCCTTCTTCACGCCAAGGAAATAGCGCGCGCGCGGATCGTTCGGGTCGAGTTCGACCGCGCGCCGGAACGCGGCGAGAGCGGGCGCGGGCATCGGGTCGGCGTCGGGCGCGTTCGCATCCTCGGCATAGAGCAGCGCCTCGCCGAGCGCCGAGAACAGCACCGCCGCCTCGCCGTCGATCTCGGTCGCGCGGCCATAGGCCTCTGCCGCGCCCTCGTAATCGTCGCGCGCGAACAGCGCAAAGCCGAGCGCAGCCCACGGTTCGGCATCGTCAGGCGAAGCCGCAGCGGCGGCGCGCAATTCGTCTAGCGTCGGTTCGCCGGCCTCCGACCCCTCTGTCGCGGTCCCGCTATCACCGGTGCCGAGCACATTGTACCCGATCGAACCCGCCGCCAGCAGCGCCGCCGCGCCCAGCAGGACCCAGCCCGCCTTCGAATTCGTCCCGCCCGCAGTCTTGTCGGTGTCTCCAGCCATGGATCGACGCGCTAGCAGCGCGGGGAGAAACGGGCAATTCTCTCTGGCATCCACCCACGATTTCCCTATGGTGAAACGGGAAAAAATCTATCCGTAAGGGGGGGATAGATTGTCGGATTTGTATAAAGTCGCCATTGTCGGATCTGGCCCCGCGGGATTGAGCGCGGCGGCGCGGGCGGCTGCGCTCGGCATGAGCCATGTGCTGCTGGAGAAAACCGACCACCTCTCCGACACCATCTTCAAGTACCAGAAGGGCAAGCACGTCATGGCGACGCCCTCGAACCTCGTGCTGCGCAGCGATTTCGATTTCGCCGCCGGCAAGCGCGAGACGATCCTCGGCGTCTGGGACGAACAGGCCGCAGGACAGGGCGTGAACGTGAAGATGAACGCCGAAGTCGCCGAGGTGACCGGCGACAAGGGCGATTTCCAGCTCAAGCTGAAAAGCGGCGAGACGGTACGGGCCGAGGCGATCGTGCTTGCCATCGGGACGCAGGGCAATCCCAACAAGCTGCGCTGCCCCGGCGCGGATTCGCCCATGATCCAGTACCAGCTCGACGATCCCGGCGAATATTACGACGAGCACATCACCGTCGTCGGATCGGGCGATGCGGGGATCGAGAACGCCCTGGGCCTCGCCGCCGACGATGCGCAGCGCAACGTGGTGACGATCCTCAATCGCGGCGACAGCTTCGCCCGCGCGAAGAAGGACAATGTCGCCCTGCTCGAAGAGGCCGAGCGCGACGGGCGGATCATCGTCCGGCGCGAAACCCAGCCGGCCGAGGTGAAGGAGGGCGAGCTCGTCCTCGACACGCGCGACGGGCAGGAGACGATCCGCTGCGACCGCATCATCGCGCGCACCGGATCGCAACCGCCGCGCGGCTTCGTCGAGGCAATGGGGATCGAGTTCACCGGCGAGGATCGCGGTGCCTTTCCCAAGCTCTCCCCCGTGTTCGAGACGACCAAGCCCGGCATCCACGTGATCGGCGCGCTGGCGGGATACCCGCTGATCAAGCATTGCATGAACCAGGGTTATGACGTGATCGAGTTCCTGGGCGGAAATCTCGATCTCAAGCCCGCCGACGAGCCGATCCTCGCCGAGAAATTCGCAAACCTGCCGGGCAATCACGATGTCGATCACTGGCTTGGCGTCTATGGCGACAATGTCTCGATCCTCGCCGACCTCTCTCCGCTGCAATTGCGCGAACTGATGCTGGATTCGCGCTGCCATTCCTACGAGCCGGGCGAGGTGATCTTCCGCCGCAACGAGCCGGGCTCCTCGATGTTCGCGATCGCGCAGGGTTCGGTCGCGGTCGAGGTGAACCCGAACGACCCTTCTGTCACGGTGCCGATCGGCGAGGGCGAGATCTTCGGCGAGGTCGGCCTCATCTCGGGCCGACGCCGCGGCGCGACGATCCGCGCGGCGGAGCCGGTCGTCGCGCTCGAACTGTCGCGCACCGCCGCACTGAAGCTTATCGCCACATCGCCCGGCGCAGCGCGCGCGGTCACCCGCATCTCGATCGAACGCCAATTGCTCCAGATGTTCGGATCGGGTCTGACCAAGCAGGACGTCGCCCCGCTGGTCGACAGCGCCAAGGTCGTCGATGTGCGCGCGGGACAGGTCATCATCGAGGAAGGGGCCGAGGACAAGGACATCTTCATCATCCGGCGCGGATCGATGATCGTCGAGAAGAACATCGGAGGGCGGCAGGTCTTCCTCTCCTATCTTCCCGCAGGCAGCTATGTCGGGGAAATGGCCGCGATCGACGGGTCGAAACGCACCGCGACGGTCAAGGCGGCGATCAAGGCCGAGGTGATCCGCCTGCCGGGCGAAGGCTTCGTCAAGCTGCTCGACGAACATCCCACGCTGCGCGACACGGCGTTGAAGGAAATGGCGAAGCGGCGCGAGATCAACGCCTTCATCGAAAGCCGCAAGGACGATTTCGAAGGCGCGGTCGACATGTATTCGGAAACCGCGCAATTCCTTGTCGACCAGGGGCTCGGCGAGGCGACCGACGTGCTGCTGATCGACGAGACGCTGTGCATCGGCTGCGACAATTGCGAAAAGGCCTGTGCCGACGCGCATGAGGGCCTCTCGCGACTGGACCGCGAAGCGGGGCGGACCTACGCCCATCTCCACGTACCGACATCGTGCCGCCACTGCGAGCACCCGCATTGCATGGCCGACTGCCCGCCCAATGCGATCCATCGCGGGCCGGACGGCGAGGTGTTCATCGACGAGACCTGCATCGGCTGCGGCAATTGCCAGCGCAATTGCCCCTATGACGTGATCCGGATGGATCCCAAGCCGCCGAAGAAGCCTTCCTTCCTGCAATGGCTGCTGTTCGGCAAAGGACCGGGACCGGGCGAGGCGTCCTATGCATGGCGCAAGAAGCACGGTGATCCCGAAGAGCCGAAACAGGCGATCAAGTGCGACATGTGTTCAGGCATCGAAGGCGGCCCTGCCTGCGTGCGCGCGTGCCCGACGGGCGCGGCTATCCGTGTCTCGCCCGACAAGTTCCTGACCTATACCAAGCTGACCGAGGACGTGGAGTGATGGCTACCAAGGCCACCAATCGCTACCGCCTCGACGAAAAGCGGCGCGATGCCGACCATGTCAGCTTTCTCAAGCACAGGAACTGGCGGTGGCTCAAACTCGCGCTCCTGTTGAGCGTGGTCGCGGGACTGGGCTATGCGCTGATCGACCAGCAGCCCAGGCCCAATGGCGGGTCGTGGTACGGTTACACGCTGGGCACCGTCGGCCTCGTCCTGATCGTGTGGCTGTCTTTGTTGGGAGTGCGCAAGCGCTACATCACGACCGGCAACTGGTCGCTCAAGGCCTGGACCAGCGCGCATGTCTGGCTCGGCCTCTCGCTCATCGTGATCGGCACGCTGCACACCGGTTTCCAGGTCGGCTGGAATGTCCACACGCTCGCCTATGCGCTGATGCTGCTGGTGATCTTCACCGGCATTTACGGCGTCTATGCCTATGCGACCCTGCCGAAAAGCCTGTCCTCCAATCGCGGCGAGATGACGCGCGCGCAGATGCTCGAAAGCCTGACCGCGATCGACCGCCAATTGGATGCCGCCGCGCAGCCGCTGGGGCGCAGCGAATCCGATCTCGTCATCGCCGCGCTCGAACAGGACGTGTTCCATGGCGGGGCGTGGGGCAGGCTGACCGGGTCCTATCCCCGTTGCGCCACAGCGCGGGCGATCCGCCGGATGCCCGATAATGCGAGCGGCGATGCGGGGCAGGCGCTCGAAAGGGTCAATGCGCTCCTTGCCCGCAGGTCCGAACAGCTCGCCCAGATCCGGCGCCATCTGCGCATCCGCGCGGCTCTCGAAATCTGGCTCTTCATTCACATCCCGGCGACGATCGCATTGATCGCCGCCCTGCTCGCGCATGTCGTGAGCGTGTTCTATTATTGGTGAGGCGGAGGCGATGGCGTTCCTGATCCGCACCATCGATTACACCGCCGCCGGGCGCGAGATCGTGCGCGAACGAACTGTCGCCGAGGACCGGATCGGAGTCGGGCGAGCGGCCGAAAACGCGATCCACCTGCCCGATCTCGCGGTCGAACAGAACCACGTGACGATTACTGCGATCGGCCCCGATGCGCTCAAGGTCGAAGCGGTTGGAACGCTCGGCTTCGGCCTCAATGGCAGGACGACGCAGGCCGAGACGATCGACCCGCGCGAAGGGGCGGAGATCGAACTGGGCTCCGCCCTGCTCGCCATCGCGCGCGAACCGGACGGGACGGTCAGCATCACGATCCGCCAGGCGGAAAGCCGGGAGGGCAAGGGCGACGCGCTGGCCGCCTTCCAGCTCGCAAGCGCCCTACCGAGCAAGCGGGCGATGAGCTGGACGTTTGCCGGCGCGATCCTCGTCCTGCTGCTGTCGGTGCCGATCGTCACCCATCTCACCCGAACGCCGGTCGAGAACGATCCCGAAAGCGACATGCCCGGGCAGGTGGTGTTCGATGCCGCGTGGTCCTCGGGCGAATTGTCGATGGCCCATCACGATCTCGAGAACAATTGCGAGGCCTGCCACGCGACCCCCTTCGTCAGCGTGCAGGACGCAACCTGCCTCACCTGTCACGAGGAGCTGGGCGACCACGCGAAAATGCCGCGCCTTGCCGCCGGGATGCCGCCGCTCAGCCAGGGCGATGCGATCCAGTGGCGGATCGCCGAAACGCTCGGCAAGGAAGGGCCGCTGGGCTGCGTATCGTGCCATTCCGAACACGAAGGCCCGGTCAGGCTCGAGGCGGCGAGCGAGCAGTTCTGTGCGGATTGCCACGGGGATCTCGACACGCGCCTGACCGATACGCGGCTCGGCAATGCGCATGATTTCGGAAAGAAGCACCCACAATTCCGTCCGACTTTCTACACCCGATTGGGCGCGGACAAGCCGATGAGGGTCTCGCTCGAGCGTGAGCCGGTCGAACGCAGCGGGCTGAAGTTCCCGCACGACGTCCACATGGACAGACAGGGCGGCGCGGCGCGCATGGCGCTGAGCCTGCCCGAATACGGCGCACCGCTCGAATGCGCGGACTGCCACGAGGAAGGACCCGAGGGGATCGGATTTCAGGAGGTCGAGATGGAAGACGCCTGCGAAAGCTGCCACAGCCTCGTCTTCGCCCGCACCGCCAGCGGTTTCCGCTCGCTGCGCCACGGCGACCTCGATGATTTCCGCGAGGACATGGCAAGCCTTTCGCGCTCGCCCCGCCCGCAGCTCGGCGGCAGGCGGCAGCGGCCCGGCGAGTTCGCCCGCGGCGGGGCCTATTACAGCGATTTCGGACGGCCCGTGCGCGGGCTCATCAGTGTCAACAACGCGCTGCAGGAAGGCGGCGTCTGCGCCGAATGCCACATCCGCACGACGACCGGCGGCAGGCCCGACCTCGTCCCTGTCAACCTGCCCGACCGCTTCCTCATGCACGGGTTCTTCAGCCACAAGGCGCATGAGGACGAGAAATGCACCGACTGCCACGAGGCGGCGACTTCGAAGGCGGCGACCGATCTTCTCATCCCCGACCTCGAAAGCTGCCAGGACTGCCACAAGGGGGCGAGCGCGGTGAAGACCAGCGAAATCGTCCCCTCCTCCTGCGCGATGTGCCACGGCTATCACACGCCGACCATGCCGTGGAAACCGGAAGACCACCCCGACCTCCCCGAAATGCCGAAAGATAACATTGCGGCAAGGCTTGGTGTGGTAAGGAAATGAGCATGGCGAGGGGGGATGACAGCAAGGCCGGCGTGATCATCGCGCAGGTGACCGACACGCATATCGGATACGATCCGGGTGCGGGCGAGACGGAGTTCAACTATCTACGCTGCCTCGCCGTGCTCGACGCCATCCTCGCCTTGCCGAGCCAGCCGGACATGCTGGTGCTTTCCGGCGACCTTGCCGACAACGGCGATCCCGATTGCTACGCGCGGCTAAAGTCCGCCGTCGAACGCTGCCCGTTCCCGGTCTATCCGATGGCGGGAAACCACGATGCCCGCGGCGAATTGCTGCGTGCCTTTCCCGAATATGCCGACCCGAACGGCTTCGTGCAGTTCACCGCCGCATGCCGGGGCCTGCGCGTCATCTGCCTCGACAGTCTCGAGGAAGGCCGCCACGGCGGGGCCTTCTGCGAAACCCGCGCAGCCTGGCTCACCGCCGAACTCGAAGCGCATCCCGAAACGCCCACCGTGCTTTTCATCCATCACCCGCCGGTCGTCGCCGGGATCGACTGGATGGACCCGCGCCCGCACGAGGACTGGTTCCGGCGCTTCCATGAAACGGTCGCGGCGCACCGCCAGATCGTCGGCATCCGCTGCGGCCACCTCCACCGCCCGCTGCACGCGATGGTCGGGCACATCCCGGTTTCGGTGACGCCCGCGGTGGCTCCGGCCGTGGCGCTCGATCTCAGCCCGCTCGATTTCGACCATGCGGATGCGCGCGCTATCGTGACCGCCGAGCCGCCCTTCTTCAGCCTGCATCGCTGGCACGAAGGCGCGCTGGTGACGCATTTCCAGCCAGTCGGCGACTGGCCGACGCTCGCCCGCTACGAGGACAAGCTCGTACCGATGATGCAGGGGCTCAACGCCGAGCGCGAATAGGCGCGGGCCTTTCCCGGGGCGCTGGCCGCGGGCCGAGCCTCCCCTTGCCCTATTTCCCGCCGATCATGGCCCACGCAGGTGCCTGCGCGCGCCGGGGCGCGGCGACTTCTCGGCCGACCCAGCGGTTCATGTCGACCGCGTCCGATACCTTCCACGGCACGCCCGAGCTTGTCATGAACAGCCGCTCCATCTCGTCCCTTGTAAACGGCCGCGAGCCGAGGCGGCCGAACACCGCGATCTGCCCGCCCGTCTCGTCGACGGCGCGGTCGCGGTCGAGCCCTTTGGACAGCGCGATGGCGGGTGAGGAGGTCTTAGCCCAGGCGATCATTTCCGGCACGGGCGCCGGGCTGAAGCCGTAGAAATTGCGCTGGCTGTCGGGGCTTGTGAGCTGGAGCACCTTCACCCCGTTCCGCCCGTCCGCGACATAGGCGAAGAGCGAGGCGTTGGTGGAAGCGACGATCACGTCCTCGGCATCGTTCAAAGTCCCGCCGAGCGTCACCTTGCGGAACACCTTCGGCGCGCGCGGTTTCTCGACGTCGAGAATGACGAGGCCGTCGCCTTTCGCCGCGACATAGGCATAGGTGCGCGCGACATAGATCCGCCGCGCATCGGCCAGCGGCACCGTGGCTTCGGGAACGGCCACCGGATTGCGCAGGCTCGTCACGTCGAACAGCTTGACGCCTTCGGCATCCGATACCCAGAGATAACGGAACTGGATCGCGCTCGCCCGCGCGTCGGTAAGCTCGCGCAAGGCGGCGACATTCGGGCGAGACGGATCGGCGAGATCGACGACGACGAGGCCGCGCTCGGCCGTGACATAGGCGACTTCGCCCGCAAGGTGGATGTGCCGCGCGCCGTTCAGCACCCCGCCCGGGTTCCACGCATCCGACCCGTCGGCGAAGGTCATCCGCTCGAACTTGTTGTTGCGGAATTCCCCGTCGGCAAGCGTGTTGACGTTCACCAGCACCAGCCCCTCCACCGCATCGGTGACGACTGCATAGTCGTAGACCGGCAGGAACGGCTGTTCCTCGTTCATCTCGCGCATTTCCGGCGTGTTGCGATCCGGCGCGATCGGCTGGTTGGTGGCGAGCGCCATGCAGGTCGCATTCTCGGTGTCGACATGGGTGTCATGGCCCAGTGCCGAGAACGGCGCGGTCAGGATCCGTTCGGACACGCCCTTGTTCGCGATCGAGGCGACGTCATAGGCGCGGAAGCCGCCCTTTCCTTCGGCGACGAACATGTATTCGCCGCGCAATTGCAGGCATCCCACGCGGTCGCTCGTGCCTTCATGCGCGTTGACGAATTCCTCGAACGGCTTGGTCTCGCCCGACAGGTCTTCATCGAAGGTACGCCCACGCACCCAGTCCTTCAGCTCGCGGTCATTGTCCTCGACGTGGAGCTTCCAGTAATCGGGATAGGCGTATTTGTGCAGATAGGAGCCGAGCACGGCCTGCGGCTCGTCATATTCGGTGACGCGGATCGCGGTGAAGCCTCCTTCGAGGCCGGTCCAGGCGTGCATCCCGACGAAGTTCACGTAATTCGTGCCGAGCAGCAGCAGCTGCGCCATGATCGCGTTGTTGTCGTCCTTTTCAGACAGGTGGCAGTCCGAACAGGTCTTGGTCTCGGTCGTGCGCACGGTGTGCGGGAAATGCGGCGCGAAGGCTTGTGAAGAGAAGCCGATCGCGCTGATCGGCGGCTGCTGGACGTAGATCCGCTCGCGGTTGATGTTGGTCGAGGACAGGACCAGCGCGCTGGACGAGCGCACGGGCGCGATCTGGCTGCCCTTGGTGGTCTGGTGCTTGCCCAGCTGGAACATCTGGTCGCGCGCGACCTGCGGGTTGTAGGTCGCGAAATTGCGCGTTTCGCCGCCTTCATAGCGGTGCGACTTGGTCTTCCAGTTGGCCTCGATCGGCAGGTGGCACCCGCCGCAGCTCGTCGTCCATGACAGGTGGCAGGTGAAGCACGCCATCTCCCCGTCGCGGTGGGCGCGGTCCTCGGCGGCGATGCCGGTGCCGAATTCGTAATTGCCGGTCTCCGCGCCGTATTTGCTCATCAGCTTGGCGCGCGCGGCCTTGGCGTTGAATTCGGGCGTCGCGGGATCGACGCTGTTCTTGACGAGGCTGACGTCCCATTCGAGCTTGGGATCGACGATCGAGCGCTGGATCAGGCGGCGCGTACCGCCATCGCCCTCCACCCATTCGAACCGGCGCTTGCCGTCGGGATTGCGCAGGAGCGAGAGGTCGTGGCCCTTGGGCGGAGCCGCAGGCCCGCTGGTGCGCAGCGTCGGATAGGCATCGGCGGTGCCGTGGCAATCCTTGCACCCGATCTCGATCGCGTTCGCGACTTCTCCGTAGATCAGGCCGTTGCCGTGGCTGTCCTGTTCGAAATGGCAGTCGGCGCATTGCATGCCCTTTTCGGCATGGATGCTCATGAGGTGGACCGCCTTGCCCGGATTGGTGCCCGGTTCGACGAACTTGCCCTCGCCTTCGCGGCGCCATTTCTCGGGATCGTCATTGTCGACGACGTTCCCGTCCGCATCGAGCAGGTTGCCATCGCGGTCGCGCTTGAAGATCGCGCGGAAATTCCAGCCGTGGCCGTGATAGTCGGCGAACTGCGTGTCGCTGAGCTCGGGGTTGAGATCGTAGACATTGCGCAGGAAATCGAGATCGGCCCACTTGCCCCGCGGCGCAGCGCCTTCGGGATTGCGGTCGAGCACTTCGCGCATTTCCTTGGCAGTGGGGTATTTCTGTTTCGCCGGCCACATATGCGGCGCGTCGCTCTCGTAATCCCACATCGTGTAACCGAGATAGGAATTCAGGAAGATGTTGGGCTGGTGCATGTGGCAGTTCATGCACTGCGCGGTCGGAATCGAACGGGTGAAGACGTGCTGGAGAGGGTGGCCCTTTTCCTTCGGCCTGCCGTCCGGGGTGAGGAGGCCGTCCTCCTCGTTCTTCATGCCTGCCGCTGCGCCGAGCGCGGGCTCCTCGTCATAGGTCACGCCCGGCTGCTTCAGCCCGCCATGGCCGCTCGCCTTCGCGTCCTTGTCGTTATGACCTTCCTCGGCTTTGCCCGCGATGGTCGGATCGACGGTGATCGACTGCCCGTCGCGGCCATATTTGGCGTAGATCAGCGAATGGCGCGGCTCGCGGTCGTTCGCATAGACGACATGGCAGCTCGCACAGCCCGAATGGCGATAATCGCCCGGCTGGTCGTTCGTCCCCATGAACCAGGTGAAGGGATCGTTTAGGCGCGTCTTGTGGATGTTGAGCACCGGGATCGCCACCCGCAGACCGGTGCCCGGGCCGCGGTTCGACTGCTTGAGATCGGGCCGGCCCGGTTCCTCCAGCCGCTGGATCTGTCCGGTCGGGTTCGGAATGGCGATTTCGGGAAATTGCGAGTTGATGGTGCGCCCGCCGCGCTCGAACACGCGGAAGATGTCGCCCGGCGGGATCACGTGCCATGTCGGCAGCGGATACATCTCTGCGAGCACGCCGCGCTTCTTCTGCGCTTCGGTCAACTCGCCGCTCGGCCCGGTCGGGGTCACGATCTTCGCCGCTTCGCCATTCCTCGTATAGGCTTCGCCCAGGAGGTAGTTCTTGAACGGCAGGATCCCGTTATTGTAGCTCGCCCCGCCCCACAGCATCGCGCCCGTCGCCATGATCGATCGTTCGGACGCCTCGATCGCCTGCATGTGGCACGCCCCGCAGGCCTCGCGCGCGACGCGGTAATCGGACGGGTTGATGAACTTGACGTATTCGGGCGATTCCTTGTTAAGCAGGGCATAGGACCGCTTGGGATTGGCGGAGGACGGCCAGTGCCAGCTATCGGGATATTTGGGCAGGACATGCGCCCGGTCGCGCGCGGCGACATAGTCGGGATGGTCGTGCGGAAGCTCGCTATTGCCGCGCACGCTCGCATCGCCGCCATGGCAATCGGTGCAGCCGAGGCGCACGGCGGGCGTTGCGTGCATGGTCGGCGCGTCCGTCTTAACGTGGCAGGTGTTGCAGCCTTCCGACTTCGCCATCATCTCGACGATCGATTGCCGGGCCGGGGCGGGCGGCGCGATGACTCGGGAATAGTCCCGCTTGACCGGCTTTTCCTTGTCCGCCGCCATCACCTCGCCCCCAAGCATCGCGAGGCCGAGCGTCAGCGCCGCGACCAGCAGCGCGATGTGGCGGAGGCAAAGGGAGCGGAAAGGAGCCATCAGTAGGTCAGCACCACGTTTGCGAGGACGGAATAGAATTCGTTCTGCCCTCCGAGATTATCGAACAGGTCGCGAAAGCCGTCGCCCGCCAGCAGCGTCGCCGCCGACAGGCGCACGACGATGTTCTGCGTCGCCTTGGGCCGCCAGATCGCCGCCGCCGACAGGTCGAAGCCGATTTCGCGCGGGATCGACCCTTCGTTGCGCAGCGTCTCGACCACCGCCGTGTCCTCGAACCAGAGGTGGTTGGCATTGGCCGACAGGCGGAATTCGGGCGTGAGGTCGAAATCCGCGCCCACCCCGGCGAGGATGAGGCCCGGATTGTTGAAATTGGACTGCCCCTGCTCCTTGCTGGAGCGCAGGTTGTTCAAAAGCCCATTGCGCCCGTTCACCGACACCGCGCGCCCGCCGCCGGCAAAGGGGATGGTCTGCCTGATCCAGTAGGACGTGTCCGCGCCGGCAAAGACCGGGTTCTCGAAGATTGCATCGAACCCCGTCTCGTCATCGTCGAACGGGTCGCTGTCGCCGCTCTGATAGGCGCCCGACAGGCGGAAGCGCATCCAGTCCTTGTCGTAGCTGAGTTCGGCGGCATAGAACTGCGCGTTGATGTCGGACGGGCGGCCTGTGAAGAAATTGTCCCGGTTCTCGCCCAGCGCCCAATATGCGCTTGCGGTGATGTTGACCCGCCCGATCCGCCCGTCGGCATTGTAGCCGAGATAGACGACGTCGTAATCCCGCCCGCGCAGATTGCCGAGCAATGCCGGGCGCACCGGGAAACCGTTGTCGTCGATCTCGATATCGTCGGCTTCGCGATTGCGGTTGTAGACGACGGTGAACTGGCTCGTGAGCGCCGGGATCAGGAAATCCTGCCGGTAGAGATTGGCAACGAAAACGAGGTCGTCGCGGGGGGATTGCACGATCGAGTTGAGGCCCGAATTGGTGTCCTTCTCCAGCCGCCAGAACGCGCCGAGATTGAACTGCACCCGGTTGTTGTCGCGCGACCCGAACAGCCGCACGCCCAATTGCTGGTCGTTGAACAGGAAGCCGCGGAAATCGGACTGGAACGGCTGGATGCCTGCCCGGATCGAGATGAAGTCGAAGCGCGAGGTGTCGAACTGAGTGAAGTGGTAATCGACGAAGGCTTCCTGCACGCCCAGGAAATGGTCGAGCCGGTCGCTTTCCAGTGATGGCTCGACGAACAGCACGCGCCGTTCGGGCACGTCGACATAGTTGACGTTGTAGGCGAGCGTGACGCGGTATTCGACGCTGGGAGGCTTGTACGCGGTCGAGCCCTTGAGAAGCGCGAAACCCGCGATGAAGGTCTGCGACAGAACGGTCGAGAAATCGTCGCCGAACACGTCGAGCCGGTCCGGGTCCTCGGTCGTCTGGATGCCCACCGGAATGGGAAAGGTGCGCGGTTCGTAGACCGTGTCGGAAATGAGGTTCGCGACGAAGAACCAGTCGTCCCCCGTGATCGGCAGCCACGGCACCTTGTCCGGGTTGATCGGGCGGTCGCCCTTGTAGGTGTTCTGGTTGTAGGGATCGATGAGGCTTTCGCGCACGAGGCCAAGGCTCTCGATCAGCCGCCAGCGGTCGGGGATGGGCAGCTGGTCCTTGGGGAAAGCCTGCGGCGGCGGGGCGCGCACCGCGCCTGGATTGTCTTGTTCGATTTCCTCCGGCAGCTCGTCGTTGAAGCCCGGCCGTTCGCGCCCCTCGATGATCTCCGGATCGACCGGCGGGGCGTCCTTTTCCCATTCGGGCTGCTGCTGGTCGGCAGGCTTGTCCGGCTCTTCCGGCGGAGGGGCGCTCTGGGCGAACAGGGCCGCGGGCAGGAGAAGCAGCGACATGGCCTAGAGCCCCTCGCAGACATTCTGCTCGGCCGTATCGAGGAACGGCGCAAACGGGCAGTTCACATAGCGCAGCCGCACCTGCCGGCCGCCCACCTGCACCACGATGCGGTCGGCTCGGATTTCCTTCGGCGCATTGCCCATGCTGCCGACCCTCTGCCCGGCATTGTGGAGGCCCAAAAAGCTGATCATGTCGTCCTGGTCGATCCCGTCGCCCGACACGCCGATTCCACCGACAAGCACGTTGCCGCGATAGACGGGGACCGAACCGGGAAAGATCTGGATGCCGTTGTCGAGCCGCGTTGCGCCGGGCGTCACCTCGGGCAGGGTCGTGCAATTGTTGGGCGTGTCGCTTGCGGCCGCTCCGGTGACGAAGCCGAGATGCTGCGCTAGATTGTCGACGATCAGCGCCGACTGAAGCCCCGTGGAGAACGGATTGAACTGTTCGATCGGGCGCGACAGCGGCCCGTGCGGCTGGCCCACCTCGCCATCGGGGAAATAGGGCCGCGACAGGTTCCCGCCGGACCGGTCGGCGAAAGCGAAGCTGCCCGTCAGCGCATTCGGATCGCCGAGGAAACTCCTCACCCGCTGGACGAAGTCGGGAACCTCGCCCTGCGCGGCGAGCAATTCGCTGGCGGCAAAGGGTGCGGAGAAGAAATTGGCGGTGCGAGCCTTCTGCAGGCTCACATCCGTGCCGAAGATCGGCGCATCGGGAGACCGCACGATGCCGAGCACGCGGCCGCGCGTATCGACGAGGCTGATCGTCACCTGCGCGCGGCTGTCCAGCGGTTGCCGGATCTGCGCGCGCGCGCGGCTCATGACCGTGAAGGCTTCCTCGAGGATCGCACGCGCCTCACCCTCGCTGATCGGCGCGGCGATTTCCGCCCCGTCCGTCCCGCCGCGCACGGGATAGCGGTTGTTGCCCGCCCCGTCGGTCAACACGAAGGCGTCGGGAATCGAGAATTCCGCCGCGGTCGAAGGCCTGATCCCGGAGCTTTCGGTGCCGTATGTCGAACCTGCCCGCAGCGCGCCGCCCGGGTAATAGCCCGTCACCGGAACGAGCGTTCCTGCCGTTCCCGCGAAACTGGCGCCCGCGACATTGGCGAGCATGGTGTAGCTCGTGTCCGAGAACCGCAGGCTCGTCCCGTCGGCGAAGATCCGGTCCGCGCGGATGCTGACGGGTGCCTCGAACCCGATCGTGCCTGCCAGTGCGATCGCCTCGTCCGTGTCCACGTCCATGTCGAGGACGTTGGGATCGGAGCCATAGACCCCGTCCGCCATGACGCCGACACCGCCGACGACGACACCGTTCTTGTAGAGCGGGAAACCGCCCGGGTCCGCCGACAGGCCGAGCGGGGAGCGCTTCGGCCCGATCGGCCCGTCGCTCGCGCGGCGCACGAGGTCGGAACAGGGAAGCTGGCTGAACTGCACCCCGAACAGCGGCCCGCTTTCGAGGCCGACGGTCGTGGGTGCGGGCGGGAAATGCTCCTGCACGATCATGCTGGCGGTGCGGGATGAAAAGGCATTGCCGCCGCTCGAGAGATAGGCCCCGGTGATCGCCTTGGCGATGGCCGCGGCCTCGGCGGGCACGTCGAGCCCCTGCGCGTCGATGTTCTGCCCGTTGGGCGCATCGGGAATGCTGGCGAGCGCGGGTGCGCCGGGCATCCTGAATACCGCAAGGACATTGCCTACCCGGTCGGTCACCGCGATCACCGCGGACGCGCCCTGGGCATCGGCCTGAGCAGCGGCCTGCGCGACGACGCGTCCGACATCGGCGGCGGAAAGGCTTTCGGCCGCGGGGACCGAATACAGCGCGCCCGTCGGCGGAGGCGGCGGTGGCGGCGGGTTCGCAGGCGCGCCGCCCGTTCCGCCGCCCGTTGGCGCATTGCTGTCCCCGCCCCCGCAGGAGGCGAGCACCAGCGCGCTCGCCGCGAAGAGAGCTGTCCCCCCCCGAAATCGCATCAGCCGAGCCTGCCGATCGCGCCCGCTGCGGTGCGCAGCGCGCTGCGGAACTGTGCCGGGCGGTAGGAATTGGGCTCGGCCACGGCCCGGTAGGCGCGGTTGATGTCGGCGCGGATGCCGGCGGCGGCCGCCATGGTAACGCGCCCGTCCTTGACCAGCGCATTCAGAAGCGTGTCGATCGCCATCACCGCCTGCACCGACCCCGCATAATCGGTGAAGCGCGCCGACGTCGCCTCGTCCGCGATCAGGCGGATCACCCGGAACGCATCCTCATTGCCATAGGCTCGCGAATTCAGCGCGCTCGAGAGCGCCCCCGCGCGGGCCGAAAGGAGCTTCGCCGCCTCGCGCGCGGCCTCGGGCCCTTCGCCCATCGCCTTGTGAAAGCTGCGGCTTGCAGTGCGGAATTCCTCCGCCTGCGCAGGCACCAGCGCGCCCGCGACCGCGGACAGCATGATGATGTTCTCGTCATTGAAGGGCGGGTTGCCAAAGGGGATCGGCCGGCCCGGATTGGTTTCGAAAGTGAGCTTCCTCTGGGCCGCATCGGTGATCGTGCGGTGGCAGGAATGGCAGTCGTAGAAATAGAATTGCGGAAACGCGCCCTCCATCGCGAAGCGCGGCTGCGCGAACAGGCCGGTCGCCCGCCGCACCGCCTCGGCCTGGCCGACCGCCCAGAACCGCACCGCATCGGGCCGGCCCTTGCGATCGATGTAGTCGCCGTCGACGTCGTGATGCTGCTGGAGCGCGCTGAACAGGTCGAGTTCGAACGAAACGCGCGGATGGCCCGCCGCCATCATCGAATGCGTGACGAACTGCCCCCGGTTCGCAGAGCCGTAATGGCAGTCGAGACATACATTGGCGCGCGACTGCGGGTTTTCCAGCGGGACGAGGCCGGCCGCCACGTTCGAGGCATGGGTCGCGGGCCGGGCGTAATGTTCGGCGAGCCACTTGCCCGAAGGACCGTGGCACGATTCGCAGCCCACACCTTCGGACAGGATGAAACGGTCACCCCGCTGCGAGGCTGGAGCGAAGGTCGCGTGGCAGCCGAGACAGGCCGGTGCCTCGGTCGCGCGGCCAAGGCCGAGGCTGTCGGCGATCTGCTGCCCGCGCAGCGTCGCGAGGGCGGCATAGGCGCGGGAATGCGCGCCGCTCTGCGAAGCCGGGTTCTGCCAGGTCGCGATCTCGTCCTGCCGGACCACCGCACCGTTTCCTTCGGCGCGGCCGTGGCAGGTCGACCCGGCGCAGCTTGCAACGCCTTCATAGGTCGCGTTGCCGCTGGCGAAGGTGGCGGGATAGAGGATGGCAAGCGCGCACAGGGCGGCGACACGCATCAGCCCGGCACCATGATGGCCGGCCCCCTGCAACAGCGCCGCGCGAATCCGGGCGAAATTCCTGCCCAGCAATGTCGTCATCCCATCCCCCCGCGAGATGTCCAAGGCCCGCCATTTCCGTTGCGGAACGGGCCATCCATCCCAATGGCGACCCGGTCCCGGCGACGGGCGGCGAGCCTATCACCCGCAGCATCAAACGCAAGCTATCAGCGCTCTATCCCCGCGGCTTGTAAGGTCCCGCCAAGGCGCGGGAATTCCGGCTCCCCCGCAACGCGCAAAGCGAGCGTTTGACAGGCCGGGCAGGCGAACTCCATGGTCCCCGCCCACAAGAGGGGCAAGGGTCGAGCGATCGGAGGGGCAGCGCCATGGGTGCGACGATACGGGAATTGGGAAAGGCGGCGGCCTCGCTCGCCCTGGCGGCGGGCCTGCTGTTCGCGCCGGCATCGCTGGCGGCGCGCGATGGGGCGCAGGACACAGGGCCAGCCATAGCGCTTGACGCAGGCACCCTCACCACCCTGCCGATGCGCGAACGGGCTGCAATCATCGACGGCATCCTTGCCGAACGGCTCGAGACCGTCCTGCCACAGGTCATGCGCGAAGAAGGCGTGGACATGTGGGTGATGATGGCGCGCGAATATTTCGAGGAGCCGGTGGTCGCCTCGATGCTCGATGCAAGGAGCATGCACGCGCGAAGGCGCACCATCCTCGTCCTGTTCGATCCGGGCGAAGGAAAGCCGATCGAACGGCTTACGGTCAGCCGCTATGGGCTTGCCGGCCTGTTCGAACCCGCCTGGAACCCGGACGAACAGCCCGACCAGTGGCAGGCGGTCGCCGATATCATCGCCGCGCGCGACCCGGATCGAATCGCGATCAACACCTCCGATCGCACCGCCTTCGCGGACGGCATGACGCTGAGCCAGTATCGCGCCATGACCGCCCGCCTGCCCGAGACCTATCGCGAACGGATCGTGCCGGGCGAAACGCTCGCCCTGCGCTGGCTCGAGACGCGCATACCGGACGAGATGGAACTCTATCCCGCGATCGTCGCGCTCGCCCGCGCCTTCATCGCCGAGGCCCTGTCGCGTGCAGTCATCACCCCGGGCGCGACCACCGCAGCAGATGTCGAATGGTGGTATCGCGATCGGCTCGCCCGGCTCGGCATCGCGCCATGGTTCCACCCCTCGATCGGCATCCAGCGCGAAGGCGAGGAGGGTATGCTGCGCGGCGATGTCGTGATCGAGCCGGGCGATTTGTTGTGGACCGATTTCGGCATCACCTACCTCAGGCTCAACACCGACACCCAGCATCTCGCCTATGTGCTGAAACCCGGCGAGAGCGAGGCCCCCGAGGGACTGCAAAAGGGCCTTGCGAACACCAACCGCGTGCAGGACATCCTGATGGAGGAGTTCGAAGCCGGGCTCAGCGGCAACCAAATCCTTGCCGCCGCCCGCGCCCGGGCGGTCGCGGAAGGCCTCGACCCATCGATCTATTCGCACCCAATCGGGCTACATGGCCACGGCGCGGGGAGCGCGATCGGTTTCTGGGACAATCAGGACCCCGATCCGCGCGGGGAATATCGCCTGCGGGCGGACACGGCGTGGTCGATCGAACTCACCAGCTATGCAAGCGTGCCCGAATGGGGCGGCCAGCGGGTCGATTTCCGATCGGAAGAGGATGCCTTCTTCGACGGGGAACGCGTCCGCTTCCTCGACGGGCGGCAGACGCGGCTGACGCTGATACCCTCGGACTGAAAAAACGCGATGGGCGCCGCGGCCCGGCCGCGGCGCCCATCGCCTGTTCCGCGCGTGCAGGAAACTATTCTGCGTCGGCCTCGAGCCGGTCGGCCATCATCGCGAGCTGTGAAGTGCACCCGTTCGCGATGAGCATTTCCGCAAGCTGTTCGGGCGTTTCGTAAGCATCCACGAGGGCGAACGTCATGCGTACCGGTTCCGCTTCGGGCGCTGGCTCGGGCGCGGGCATGTCGCTCGCGGTCTCCGTCTCGGCTTCCTCGTCGGCAACGCCGGAAAGCTCGATCAGCGGTCCGCGGATCGCATAGCTGCGGCCTTCTGCCAGCATCAGCCGTTCGGAATTGAGGACACGGGCAGCTTCCCTCGCTTCGAAATGCACCTCGACCGCGTCCGCCAGTTCAGGTTCGACCATGGTATAGGTCGCCGCCTCGCTCGCATCGGGGCGCCACAGGCGGACTGTCTCGAAATCGTAGAGGCAGGTGGTGCCGGGCTGGGTGAGGTCGACATACCACATGTTCGGCCGCTCCAGCTCGCCCGCCTCGCCCGTGCGCACGGCCCCGGTGCGGACCCGGCCCGCAGCGCCCTGACGGGTGAAATTGGCAAAGCGCAGACGCGGCTCCTTGGGCTTTTCGCCCACCGTATAGGTACCCGCGCCCCTGAGCACCTGGGTACCCTTGCTTGTGAGCACGGTAACGCTGTCGCCCGCCTTGAGCGTGATGCTGGCTCCGTCTTCGACCTTGGTTCCGACCTTGTAGGTGCCGGCGGACGGCCCTGAGGACTTCACCACCACGCCCGCTGCCGCCGCGACCGGCATGGCAAGCGCCGCACCGATCAGCGCGGCCCTGGAAATGCGTCGTTTCATCTTATCCGAGAACATAGGCTCCCCCTTCATCGAGGTTCTTCATTCTGTGCTGGAGGTTTTGTAGCGCGGCGTCGTCCGAATGCCTAGCGAGGACGTCGGCCACCAGCGCGGCTGCCTTCGCCGCGTCCTCGGCCGCGATCCGCGACGCTTCCTCGAGCCGTGCGCGGTCTTCGGGCGGGAAATCGGGCGCGGGCTCGTAGATGTCGACCGGCTTCGCCCGGCCGCGCAGCTGCACCCGGCCCATCGCGCGCCACCAGTCGAGCCCGCTCTGTTCGGCAAATTCGCGGCTCGCCATGACGCTCGACTGGAGCGGCTTGTTCGCAGCCTCCAGACGCGCGGCGGTGTTCATGCTGTCTCCGAGCGCGGTGTACTGGATGCGCGTGTCGCCGCCGAAATTGCCGATGACGGCCTCGCCATAATGGAGCCCGACGCGAGTCTTTCCGATCGGCGGGAGCGAGGGGTCCATTTCCGCGACCTCGCGGCGGAATTCCTCGCCTGCCTGCCAGATAGCATAGCCCGCCCTTGCGGCCCGTTCGGCATCGTCGGCCCGCGCGATCGGCGCGCCCCAGAAGGCGACCACCGCGTCGCCGACGAACTTGTCGATCACCCCGCCATGATCGAGCACCACCTTGCTCAGCATCTCGAGATAGCGGTTGAGCAGCTTCGCGACCATTTCCGGCGGGATAGCGTGACTCATCTTGGTGAAGCCCTCGAGATCGGAGAACAGCACGTAGATCGCGCGCTTCTCGCCGCCGAGCGAGAGCAGTTCGGGCCGGTCGATGATCGCCTGCGCGATGTCGCGCGGGATATACTTGCCAAGCGCCCCCTGCGCGAAGCTGCGCTGTTTCGCCCCTGCCGCGCGGGCCGTCGTGGTGACCGCGGTGAAGGCGAGCACCCAGCCGAGCAGCCAGCCGACCGCCGGCAGGCCGTAGGTGTCGACATCGCGCACTTCGAGCAAAGGCGGGATACCGATCAGGATGGCGAAGATCAGCGCCAGAAGCGGAGCGCGCTTGCGGGTCGGCCATTCGAGCAGCGCGACAAGCGCGGCGATCGCCACGACTAGCACCGCGATCGCCCATTTCGCCCAGTTCGGCACCGGATTCATCGCCTTGCCGTCAAGCATCTGGGCGATGATCTCGGCATGGACCGCAAGACCCGGAGGCACGTTTCCGTCGATCGAACTGAACGTGGTCTCGACCCGGTCGTAATCGACTATGTCGCCCCCTATCAGAACATAGCGGCCACCATACTGCTCCTTCAGAAATGGCAGGATCGAGGGGTCGATATCGACGAAGAGATCGATCGCGGCGGATTCGAAAAGGTCTTCGGACACCTCCGCCTCGCCGAGGCCCGCCTGCTGCTCGAACTTGGAGCGGCGATACTCGATCGCCCCGCGATAGGTTTCGAACCGCCCCAGATCGACTCCGGCATCGCGCAGCATCGCGCGGCCCAGCAGCGGCGGCAGGTCGGGCTCGATGCTCGGCCAGACCCGCGTCGCGCCAAAGGAATTGTCGAGCCGGATGCTGGCTGGACGCGCATTGCTGCCTTCGAGGCGGCTCATGAATTCATCGAGGAAGACCTGCTGCTCGTAGACGATGTCGTCCTCGTTGGTGGCGACATTGGCATAGCCGACCGCGACCGGGGTCTTCATGTTCCTGAGCGTTTCGATCAGCTCGTCATCTTCGGCCTGGGGCTGGTCGAACAGGATATCGATCCCGATCGCCTTGGGTTCGAGTTCGTCGAGATTGCGCAGCGCCTCGGCGAGCATGCCGCGATCGAGCGGCGAGCGCTTCTGGGCGTTGATCAGCGTCTGGTCGTTGTAGACCACCATCAGGATGCGGTCGTCCTGTTCGACCAGGTCGGCAGCGTAGTAATTGCGCAAATCGTAGAAGGCGCGCTCGGCCGCATTGGTGAGCGGGGTCGCGACATCGGTGAAGGGCAGCGTCCAGCTGAACCGCGCGATCGTCAGCGCGAGCAGGAGCATGACGAAAGTGCCCGCCAGCTGGAGCGTTCCCGCCTCGCGGATGGAGCGCCAGCCGCGCGTCAGCAGGTTGCCGCGCCTGGCGCTGGTCATGCCGCTGCCCCTGCTATCGCCGCTATCGGCCATTGCCCATCCCTGCCCCCGACCGGCCGCGCCGTGCGGTCAGCGCCGCACCGGTATCGTGCCGTCGCCGACGACCGCGAAAGCCGCCCAGTAGAACGGGTGCGAGGTCTCTGCGCTATCCATCAGTTCGAGCTGCGAGGTCCGCAGCGCCCCGGCAGTGCTGGCCCCGTCGGTTTCGAACAGGCCCGAGATCAGCCGTTTGGTCGCATCGTAATCGTCCGGGACCGGCCAATGGCTCGCAAGGATGGTGCGTCCGCCCGCTCCGACGAAGGCTCGCACCAGTCCATCGAGCGCGAAATCGCCGCCCGAGGTAACGCCCGCCTCGCGGGTCGCCCCGACCGTCGCCCCGCCCGCAGTGTCGCAGGCCGACAGGATCACGAGGTCGGCATCGATCCTGAGGCCGAAGATCTCAGCGAAGCTGAGCAGGCCATCGGAATCCTCCTCGCCGCCGAAGCTCGTCAGCAGCGCCGGGCGCGGCGGGCATTCGGGCTGCGGGGCGGTGACGAGGCCGTGCGTCGCAAAATGGAGGATGCGATAATCGGCAAGGTCCTCGCGCGAGCGGATCTTGCTGTCGGTGAATTCGTCGCGCGTCACGACCGCAGCGCCCGCGCCGAACCTTTCGGCGGCGGTGTAAAGTTCGTCGGCAGCGATCGGATTGGCCCAGATATTTGGCGACCACACGCAGTCCTCGCCCCCGGCCAGCGCCGCGCGGGTGCGTGACGCACCGGCGCCCTCCCCGATCGGCGTGTTCTCGCCGAGCCCGAGATAGCTCTTGGCCCCGTCCGAAGGCGCCGCCGCACGCACGTCACGGAACGCGGTCGCGGCGACCGAAGTGCTGATCTGCGTTCCGCGCCCGAGCCATTTCGTGCCCGTGAAGTCGTAGTCGTCGCCGTTCTCGGCGAGCCGCTCCTTGTAGCGCTCCACGCTTTCATCGTCGGTCACCAGCAGGTTGATCGGCAGGCGCAGCATCGCCCCGTCGGGCTCGAACACGATATGGCGCTGCGCGGAAAGCCGGTCGGCGACGGGTTCGAACAGCGAGAGGTAGAGCTTGCGCGAACGTTCTATGTCGAACGGAAAGGTCAGCACCTGCCCGCCTTCGGCAATGGCGATGCTCTCGCGCAGCCGGTCGACTGCCTCCTCGAGCTCTTCGGGCGAAATCGCCGCCTCATAGGCGAGCGCATCGTCCTTGGTCGCGTAGATGACGAAGCTGCGCTCCTCGAGCGTGACGAGCTTCACATAGACTTCGCCCGCCTCGAGGATGCCCCGCAGCTGGTCGAGGTCGATCGCCGAGCCGGTGACCGCACGATAACGGGGATATTGGGCGAGGCTTTCGAGCACTTGGGCCTGTTCGGCCTGGAGCTGTTCGAGCTGGGCCTGCCGCTCGGCCAGCAACTGGGCGGTTTCGCGCGACATCTCGGCCACCGGCTCCATTTCGGTGATGCCGCTCCTGAGGCGTTCGATAGCCCGGCCGATATTGATCGTCTTGCGGAACAATTGCGCCGCCTCGTCGCTGCCGACCGAAAGCTCCCGCGCGAGGACCGCCTGCGTCTGGGCGAGGCCCGGACGCTGGAGCAGTTGGCTCGCTGCGAAGATGTCGGCCGCCGCCGATGCGTCGCTCGCAATGCCCTGCTCGCTGCCGAGAAGGAGGTTGAAATAGGGCGTCATCAGGCTGCGCAGCGCGGGCAGCGGGCGGCCTTCTGCGTCCTCGACGACCCCGCGATAGAGCGCAAGCGCATCGCCGCGCCGGCCCGAACGGGCATAAAACCCGGCAAGCTGGGCGCGCGCGCTCTGCAGCGCCGGGCTTTCGGGATAGCGGCCCTGCAGCAATTCGATACCCGCAAGGTGGAATCCCTCGGCCTCTGCCGGGCGACTCGCGATCTCGGCCACTTCGGCGAGTTCGCCCAGCACCTGCGCGCGCAGCCAGATTATGGATTCGACCCGCCCGTCGCGCACCTCGGCCATCGCGGTGTCGGCGGCACGCAGAAACTGGGTCGCCTCGCCTGCCCGGCCGACCAGCCGCAGCGCGGTCGCGCGCAGGTAATTGGCCTGCCCGTCGAGCAATTGCGCCCGTTCGAGCGGAGTGAGCGTCACCGAATAGGTCCCGCCCGCGCTCTGGCTTTCGGCCTCGAGCCGGTTCGCCATGGCCGGGCCGATCGTGAGCTTGCGCAGTGCATCGGGATCGCCGAATTCATTGGCCAGCGGCTCGTTCACCCGCGCGAGCGCAGCCTGGGCACGGCCCTGGTTGAGCGCATGAATCGTTTCGTAATTCCGCTGCAACCGGGAGAGTACCGGATCGTTGTTCGCCTCCGCCCGGGTCAGGCCGAAAAGCCGCTTGGCTTCGGCGTAATTGCCGAGATTGGATTGCAGCAGACCTTCGTTGAGCCGCGCATCGATGGCGCCCTTGCCGGACAGGACCTCCGCCGACGCGGCGAAGAATTCCGCGGCTTCGGCGAATTCGCCCTGGTTCGACCGGCGATAGGCCTCGAGCAGCGCCTGATCGGCCGAAATTGCCTCGGCCTGCTGGCGCGCGAAAGCGAGCGCATCGGTCGCCTGGGTGAGCGGAATGTCGACACTGCCCTGCGCCACGCGGTCTGTCGCGAGCGAGGAAAGCCCAAGCCGCAGCGCCGATGCATAGGCGTTGAAACCGCTTGCGGCATAGGTACGATTGCCGATCTCGCCCACGATCAGCCGGCTGGGCAGCGGCCTGTCAGCCGCATCGCAGACGAGTTCGATTGCACCCGCAAGACCCTCGGGCGGGGCCGCTTCCTCGGCCCGGCGACAAGTCGCGCCGGGCACTCCAAAACGGCTTTCGGGCTTGTCGGCATGGCTTCCCCGGACCACCCACATGGTACCGATCGGCGCAGCGGCGTCGCGGCATATGATCGAATAGCGCCGGTCGAACAGGCCTGCGCCCGCTTCGGGCTCGACGATCTGCGCCTCGCACAATCCGTTGCTGCCGACTTGAAAGGTGTCGCGCAGACTGATCGGCGTGTCCTTCGTGGTCTGGGCGGCATTGGGAGCGGTCCAGATCGCGGTCGCGCCAACTGCGCCCGCCACCATCAGGGAGGTGAGCCTTTTCATCTGCTTACTCGTCATCGCTGCCTCCTTCCGGACCACCCGCCCCATAGGCCGAGCTGTCGCCGCCGCTCGCCACCGGATCGTTGAGCAGCGGGTCTTCGGACAGAAGCGGGGCCTCGATCAGGCCCGGAAAATCGACCCCGAACTCGTCGTTGTTCTCCCGTTCCGTCAGCGGCAGATCCTCGGGCGGGACCTCGGTCACCTCCTCGAAGGTCGTCGGGTTGTTGAGGACCGCGATCACTTCGGTGATGTCTTCCTCGAACCCGGGCGGTTGGACCGGAGGCTCGGGCGGCGGCGTGACCGCCGTCGGGCATTCGGCGGTGTTGATGACGCAGTCGTTTAACTCGCTCTCCCCGGTATAGGCCGTGTTGCCGACATTGATGTTGAAATTGACCTCGGAGAAGAAATCCGAACCGGTCACGAAACTGCCGTCCGCCTGCTGGCGGCGGCCATAGGCGAAGACGTCGAGGGTCGATTCCGAATTCTCGTTCGCGCGGATGAACAAGCCGCCATCGCCGACCGTGATGCCGCCCTGTTCGGTTTCGCTGCCGGTGTTGCGGACCAGTAGCGACTGGCCGGGCTGGAGATCGACCCGGCCCGCACGCAGATAACCAAGCGGATCGGCGCTTACGGCAATAGCGACGGCAAGTTCGTCATTGCGTCCGGCAAAGCTGCGATCGGCCTGAAGCGCGGTGATGAGGTCGGCATCGGCGACCCAGATGTTCGACGCATCGAGCAGCATCTGTCCGGTCGGCAAGCCGTCGAAATCGGAGATTGCGATGCCGCCCGGCGTCACGACTTCGATCCGGTTGTCCGCCAAGAGCGTGAAGGTGTCGGTCGGCGCCGCATTGACCAGTTCGATCAGCCCATCGACCCGAATGATGCCGCCGAAATCTCCGGTCTGGATGAGGATATCCGACACCCCTCCATTGGGATCCGCCGAACCGAAGGCGGTCGCTTCGCGCAGGATGATGTCGGGATCGTCCGTCCCGGCGCCGGGGAGGACGGGCTGGGTGAAGGTGAAACTGCCCACTTCGAGCCGCGAGATCTCCTCCGCGATCAGGGTGTAGCCCTCGCCCGTTACCTCGCCCGAGGGCGTACCCTCGCCGCCGAGGATCGCGGGTGCGGTCTCATCGAGCGAGACGAGATCCATTGTCACTGCGCCGATCCGCGCCCCGTTCTCGATCGCGATATCACGCGACGTGAGCGTCATCGACAAGCCGCCGAAATCGATCGCGTCGTCATTGTCTCCGAGGAAAACGATCGTCCCCTGCGAGGTGATGTCGATCGCGACCGTCGGATCGATGAGGTCCGGCCCGCCGATGAGATTGCCCTGCCCCGCCTCCACGATGAAACTGTCGAACACATCGATCGAAAGTGCGTTGCTGACGAGGATATCGCCGCCCACCGCGCCGAGGCGCGATTCGGCGAAATCGCCGGTCGCTTCGCCCAGCGCCGTGCCGATCAGGTTGGCCGTGCTCACCTGTCCGCTCGTGGCCGAGACCTCGAACCGCCCGGCTATGTTGAGATCGCCGCCGGTGGCATCGGCGGCCATGGTGACCCGGTCAGTGACTGCCACCTGGCCGCCGCCCCCACTGGTGCCCACCATCAGCAGCGCCTCGCCGGCGCTGGTCTCGCCGCCTGCGGTCGTGCTCGCTGTTGCATCTAAGGAGAAATCGGCCAGCGTGAGCGTGGAGCCCCCCTCTATGATCGCCTGGCTCAAGCCGGCAAAGGCATCGCCGCCATTGGTCCCTGTAATGGTTGCTGCGGCATCGGCCGAGGCGATAAGATCGATCGAGTCCGCGGTCAGCGATCCACCCTCGCTCAAAAAGATCTGGGCCAAGCCGCCGGTCGAGATCGCGCCGGTCGAAATCAGGCTGACCTGCGTGGTTCCGCGCGCCCTGGCGCTGACCGTGGTATCGCCGAGAATGGAGATAATACCGCCCGCGGCGCCGATCTGCGCGCTGCCCCCGGTCGCGCTGCCGGCCTCGAACGAGGACTCGTCGGCACCCCCCACGGCGTCCGCCGTGACCAGCGCATTGCCCGAAATGGTCATGTCGCCGCCATTCAAGACATCGATCAAGGCCGTGCCGCCCGCGGCATTGATGAGCGTCGGATCCTGCAGGCTCGATCCGACCACGCCGAATGCGCGCGAAGAAGCCAGCAAGTCGCCCGATATGTCGAATACCTGCCCATTGCTCGAGGTGACTTCGGCCCCTTCCCGCCCGACAACGAGGAGATTGCCCTCGACTGAACTCGCTGAATCGAGCGCGCTCACCCGAACGAGATCCGTACCGATCGCGAGCAGGCTGCTAGTCGCGGCGAAGTCCTCCACGAGCATGTCTGCCCGTGCGATCGGCGATGCGAAGGGATCGGGCAGCTCGTCGAACACGGCGTTTATGCCGTCGGAAATCGACCCGTTCTGCACCGTCCGCCCGAACACGTCGTTATTGGCCGACAGGATGATCTCACCGTTGACCACGCCGGCAGTAGCCGCGGGAGCGAAACCGAGATTGCCGCTGAACAGCATGCTGATCGGATTGCCCGAAGCCTTTGCGACGGCATAGATCAGGTGGTTGTCGCCCACCCCCGTGCTCGAAGGGCCGCCGACGTTGCCGTTCAGCTCCATCACCTGCCCGCCAAGCGCGGCTCCGATGGGCACCTCGATATCGAACAGGCCGTTCGAGAAGGTGACATTGACCACTTCGCCCGCAACATAGGCCTGGCTGCCGTTGACGCTGGACGTGCCGAGCATCTGCACGTCGGCAGCGATCGCGGCAAAATAGGAATTTTCCGCGCTGGCGGTGATCTGCGCGCCGGGATCGATCTGGATGCGCGCGGTCGGGCTCGCGCCCCCGTTCAGCTGAAGCGTGCCGCCGGCGGTCGTGAAGGCGTCGAAACTGGCGAGATCGGGCTCCAGCGTGGTCAGGATGAGATTGCCGACATCGAAGCTCGCATTGCCGCCTACAAGGATGCCCGTCGGCGAATAGAACGCGACGGTCCCTCCCGCGACCTCGGAGCCGGTCTGGAAATCGACGATTCGCGAGACGACAGTTCCGTCCAGCACCACGACACCGCCGAGGGCGGTCGGCAGGATGCGGTTGAGGACCGCGAAATCGGCACCCGGACTGTCGCTGCCATTGTTCTGAAAGGTCACCACCGCGCCGGTGGGCAGGAAATCCACCCCATCGACCGGCTGCCAGTCGATCACCGTGGTCGGGGTGTCGACCGTTATCGTTTCCGTATTTGTGCCCGTCACGGTCCGTATCGCGTTCCCCTGGACGACGGATTCGGTCCCCTGAAATGCCTGCGCCTGTGCCGTTTCGGCCGATATCGCGAGCGACAGCGCCAGCGCCGCCCCACCGCATCCGAGCATCAGCCGCGCGCGCTTGTTCGTCATCGAAGCCATGTCAAAATCTCCACGGGAAAAGGCGGGCGGTCAGCGAGAACATGAAGCGCACGTCGCCGCGCTCCGGGGCGAGGTCGGGGCGCTCGAGCGGCACCGCGACGAGAAAATCGCCCTGCATCATCGAACCGAATGCTGCCCGCACCCCGCCGCCGGCCGACCACAGCCGATCGGGATTGAGCGGGCGGCGGCTCGGGTCCTCGTTCCAGACATAGGCGAAATCGGTGAAGACATAGGGCTGCCAGGCGATCGTCTGCGGGCCTTCGGGGGCAAGCGAGCCGTAACGAAATTCCAGAGCGGCCCCGACGCCGCTGTCGCCGAGAATGGCGCCCGGATCGTAGCCGCGACCGAGCGAGAAACTGCCGCCGGCGAATTCCTCGAAGGCGGGAAGCGGGTCATCGGTGGCCTGCGCGCGCGCTTCGAGCGAGAAGGTGAGAAGCGGGTCGGGCCGATATTCGGCGCCGGCCTGATAGCGGATCAGGAACGGGGTCGGATCGGCTTCGACCCGGCTCGGCGGGACATTCCCGCCGACAAGGCACGCGAGCAGGTTGGGCCGGCAGTCCGGGCTTGAGGAAAAGACCTCGAGACCCTGTCTCAGTTCTGCCGCGTAATAGGCACGCAGGCGCGGCTCGAACGGGGTGTAGCCGCCGATCCGCCGGATGCTGTCGCCATCGGTCCAGTCGCCTGAAACCCGCGCATAGATCATCCGCACCCGGTCCTCGGTCAGGCGAATGTCGTTCGCATCGACGTTCTGGTTGACGAAATCGAACCCCGCCTCGAGATATGCGCTCGAACGGCGCGTGCGCATCACCGGATAGCTGGCGAAGACCGAGGCCAGCAGCGTCTGCGAATCGATGTCGAGCCCGGCAAGACCGAGTTCGGGACTGGTCTGGCTCAGCGTCAGCCCCGCGCCCAGCCGCAGCCCTTCGCTGCCAACCGCGAAATCATGGCCAAGCTGGAGCGTCTGCTGCTCCTCGAATTCGGCCGTGCTGAAAAAGGTGACTGTGGTGCGGTCGCCGAGACCGGTCAGGTCGTAGATTTCGCCGCTGATGAGCCCCCCGAAGCGTCCGATCGCATTCGAGCCGAAATTCTGGACATTGACGTCGAGCACCGCGCGCTGGCGCACCACCGCGATCTCGCCGACGAGATCGCCCGGTTCACCGCCCGCCGCCGGGCGCATGGAAAGACGCACGTCGATCCCAGGCAGGTCGTCGGCTAGCAGCAGGTACCGCTCGGCCTCGTTCGAATTGAAGACCTCGCCGCCGGTCAGCTTTTCGAGATAGCCCGCAACCACCCGTTCCGAAGGTCCGGCATCGCCGCGCACCCGGACCGCGGTGAGCTTGCCGAAGATGACGCGGAAATCCGCTACTCCGTCCGAAAGGTTCTGCTCGGGGATTTCGACCGAGGCGAGATAGCCCTGCGAGCGCAGGATCGAATTGGCCGCCGCGCGGATGTCGCACAGCACCGAAAGCGGCAATTCGCGCCCGACATACTGGTCGTAGGCATCTTCGAGCGATGCTCCGGGAACGCGTTCGAGCCCGCCGAATTCGGCGCCTTTGAGAGTCAGCGTGATATCGGCATATTCCGCCCGGTCGAGCGCGCAGGGCGCCCGTTCGAGATCGCCGTCTATCGTGAGAGTGGGCCCATCGCGTCGCTCACGCCGCTCGGGCGGGATGAGCTCGCTGCGGTTGGGCGGCGTTACCTGCGCACTGGCCGAGGCGCCGGGCAGCGGCAGGCCGGCTGACAACATGAGGGCAAGCGCCGATGCGGATGCCGCGAGTGGCAGTTTCCGAGCGCCTTGCGCCAATTCGGATCGATCCAACAATTTCGCCCCCAAAAAATGCTGCACAGGGCAGCATGCCCGCTTTACCGGACCGCCTGCGACCCCACGCGAAGCAAAAGGAAGAGCGATCGCGGCCTCGACCGCGACGCAGGCCCTTTCTCGGGCGACCCGTTCACGGGCCGGAGTCCTACAGGGTGGCCGTTTGAATACAAGCCGTTAGACCCGTTTTCGACCGATCGGTGGACAGATTGTCGTGTTTGAACAAACAATTGCGCCTCGCTCGCGCGGGGGGCGGGCGCGGGGGGTGGGCACGGCCGTTCCCGCATTCCGGCGAACGACTCGCTGCCCATGGTCAAGCGAGGTCGCGCGGGATCGTGCGGCTCCATGTGCGGCAGAACACCCGGTCCTCGTCCTCGAAGGCATCGAGATCGCCTTCGAGATAGAAGTTTTCGGCGTCGGATCGCATCAGCGTTCGGGTTTCGGTGCGGATGTTCCATCCCTCTCGCGCGAGCGTGCGGGTCCAGCGGGTCTCGCCCTCGACCGAGCCGTGATCGTTGCCGAGCGAGCGATACCATTCGCGCGCATGCGTCCCCACCCTGAGCCCGGTATATTCGTGCGCGTAAAGGCCCTCGTCGTTGATCACCTCGAGCACCGATGAATCGCGCGCCAGATGGCGGTGGACGATCCAGTCGTGCTCCTCGGGTTCGAGCATCAGCTTGGGTTCCGGCTTGGCGATCTGCGGGTCGCCGAACTTGGGCCGCTCGTGGCCAACATGGGGCGCATGGCGCACCGGCAGGTCGAGCCGGCTTCCCGCGAGATGCACGGTCAGGCACACCGGCTCGGGCGAAGGCCAGGCGAGCGGCCAGTAGGAGGTCGACAGCGACAGGCGCAGGCGGTGGCCTGCCGGGATCATCTGGCCGATGTGGTTCAATCGGAACGTGATGGTCTGCCGCTCGCCCGGCACCATCGGCTCCGGATGCTCGCGGCTCTGGCGGTGGGAGAGATTGAGAAGGCCATAGGTAAAGCGCGTCGCGGACCCGTCCGGGCGCACGTCGGAAAGGCGCGCGGCGATCATCGCGATCGGTTGGTCGGTGCTGACCTCGAGCGTGACCTCGGCGGCACCGAGCACCTGGATCGCCTCGGCAAGCGGCTCGGTCTCGAACACCATAGCGCCGCCATCCTCCTGCCGCTGGTCGTGGGCGAGATCGGGGCCGGAGGCATAGGCGCACCATTTGCCCGCGAACAGGCCGGTCGACAGCGGCGACTGGATCGAAAGACTGGCCGGCGCGCATTCCCCGCTCCGGTCCCGGGGATCGAGCAACAGCCCGCGCCCGAGCGCGAAGCTACGCGGCTTCACCTGCGGTGAGGGCCATGTCTCCTCCACCACCCAGTGGCCGTCGCGCTCGGCATAGCTCGACTTGGGCGGCTCGCTGTCCTGCATCCATGTCAGCAGCATGGGTTCGTCCATGACGCCGTTCGGCTCGCCCTTGAGCCAGTGGTCCCACCAGCGCACCAGTTCCTTGAGGAAATGGATCGCGGGGCCCGGCTTTCCGAGATGGGGATAGGTGTGCGCCCACGGCCCGACCAGGCCGCGCCGCGGCCCGTCCAGATTGCGCAGCAGGCGGAAGACCGCATTGGTGTAGCCGTCCGCCCATCCGCTTACCGCCATGACGGGTATCCGAACCGCGGTGTAATCCTCGCACACCGAACCGTGCTTCCAGTAATCGTCGCGGCGCTGGTGGCGCAGCCATTTGTCGAGCCAGAAGCCCGAACCCTCGAGCCGTTCGAACCACATGTCGCGCCATTTCGGACCGACGAGATCGGGATCGGGCGGCATCGAATTGTAGGCGAACATCACCGAGGCCCAGGAAAGATTGTCGCCCAGCACGCAGCCGCCCATGTGATGGACGTCGTCGGCGAAGCGATCATCGCTCGCGCTCGCCGCCATGATCGCCTTCAATGGTTCCGGCTGAAGCGCGGCGATCTGGAGCGCGTTGAAGCCGCCCCAGCTGATGCCCATCATGCCCACATTGCCATCGCACCAGTCCTGCGCCGCCAGCCAGTCGATGATGGCGAGCCCGTCCTTGAGTTCGCGCGGCAGATATTCGTCGGTCAGCACGCCCTCGCTCTCGCCGCTGCCGCGAATGTCGACGCGGACGCAGGCATAGCCGTGGCCGGCGAGATAGCCGTGGGTCAGCTCGTCCCGCGCCGCGCTGCCGAAGCGCTTGCGATAGGGGATGTATTCGAGAACGGCCGGAACCGGCGCGTCGCGCGCGCAATCGGGCAACCAGATGCGCGCGGACAGTTCCACGCCGTCCTTCATCGGGATGACGACATGGTCGTGAATCGTCACCGCTTCCGGGAAATCGTCGACAAAGATCATGAAAGGTCCGCCTTTGGTCGTGGGCAGGTCGTTCGCCCGCGCAATCGGCCTATTGCGGCACGGGCGCGGTGAGGTTGATGGTGAAGGGCAGGTTCTCCATCAGGTCGGCATATTTCGCGAGCAGTTCCTCATTGCTCTCCCCGCCGATGAAGATGTCCGCGATCTCGAAACTGTAGCTGTCCTGGAATGCGAGGTGCGAAAGCCGCTGTCCCTTGTCGACCAGCACCTGCACCAGCGCCTCGGGATAGCGGGTCTGCATGTGATGGATCTCGGTCTGCGAAGGCACGCGTTCGATCTGGCCGTCCTGGAAGAAGCGCAGCATGAACTTCGCCGCCTTGGGCCAGTCGCCCCTGCCCCTGGGCATTTGCGGTCGCAGGCCCAATGCGAGGTCGAGCCCGACCTTGTGATGGCTCATACCGTCGACATCCTCGAACAGGGGCGCGTGGCTTTTCGACAGGCGCGTGTTGACCTCGAGCAGGCTGATCCGGTCGGTTTCCCCGTCGTAGAAGAATTCCGCGTTGAACGCCGCATTGTCGTAGCCGACATGATCGAGCAGTCTTGCCGCTGCATCGCACATCCGTTCGACCACCGGACGCGGGGCGTCGCTGGGATACTGGTAGCGCGAGAAGGACGAGCCGACCCCGCCCTCGCGCACCGAATCGACAATGCCATAGACGTTCGTCTCACCGTCATGGACATAGCCTTCGAGCGTGATCTGCTGGTCGGCCGCGACGCTCTTTTCCGCGATGCAGTGATTGCCCCCGATCCCCCTGATGCTTTCGGGCATGTCAACCTTTTCGAGGAATTCGTTGAAAGGATTGCCGAACAGTTCGATGCCGCCCCGCATCACCGTCATCGCCTTGTCGAGCTGCTCCTCGCTCTCGACCTTGAAGCTGAGATAGGACGAATGCGAGACGAACGGCTTGACCCAGAAGGGATAGTCGATCTCGATCTGCTCGCGCGGGCGCTCGGCGAAGGGATCGACTGCGCAGAAATCGGCATTGGCGTGCGGGGTCGCCTCGGCCATCGCCTGGCGCGCCCAGTATTTGTGTTCGAGAGCGGCGACGCTTTCGAGCGAGGGACCGGGAAGCCCGTTCCGCTGGCATAGCAGCGGGCCGATGACGCTGCCGGGAAAGTCCCAGTAATTGAGCACCGCGTCGGCCGGGCCGTACCGGTCCATCCGCTCTTCCGCCGCCGTCACGAGGTCCATCAGTCCAAAAGGCTCGGTAATGTTGACCGATTCCTCCGCCGAGAGCGCTTCGTGGAATTCGACATCTCGCTCGTCCTCGAGCTTTTCGAGCAAAGCGAGGTTGAAAGGTTCGAGACCCAGGACAAACACTTTCTTCTGCGGTTGTGCGATGCTTTACGCTCCTTCGCTTTTCACCTGCGGGATACCGGACCAATCGCTCGCTCGCGGCTGCGTTCCGGAAGCGTCGGCGGGGCTACCGTGGGCTGCGGTGAACCGCGCTCCGACCGCCTTGCTGGGCTGGGCGCGGCCTGACTAGGCTCACGCGCATGAAGGCGCACTCGCACATCAGCACCGCGCGCGGCCTTTCGCTGGCGGGTTTTGCCGCGACCCTGCTGACCTACGGGCCGGCGCGGGTCGGTTTCGGCCTGTTCCTGCCGCAGCTTCGGCCCGCTTTCGGGATCGAGGGTGGTGCGTCGGGGACGATCGCGAGCATCGGCTTTGCAGGATTCCTAATCGGGTTGGTCGGAGCCGGCGAACTGGGCGAGCGGCTCGGCGGCGCGCGGCCCGTCCTCATCGGGCTGATCTGCTCCACGTTGGGCGTCGCCGCGGTCGCTTTTGCGGGCAACGTGTTCGTGCTCGCCGGCGGAGTGGCGCTCGCCATGCTCGGGCCGGGCCTGACCTGGTCGCCCTTCAACACGCTCGTCCACGATGGATTGCGCGAGTTCAGGCGGCCCGGCGCGCTCTCGATCATCAGCACCGGCACGAGCCTCGGCGTGGCGCTGGCGGGCGGAGCGGCGCTGGTCGCGTCGGGGCTGGGCGTGTCGTGGCGCTGGGCATGGGTGTTCTTCGCGCTGGTCGGCCTCGCCGCGCTCGCGGTCAATGCGCGCCTGCTCAATGCGGTCGCGCCCGAACCCAGGCGCCGGGAACGCGAATTGTGGAGCAGCGTGATGCGCAATCTCGCCGCCCCGCTCTATGCCATCGCCTTTTCCTTCGGGCTGACGACCTCTGTCTGGATCACGTTCGCGGCGCGCGCGGTCGAGGATGCAGGCGGCCTCGGCGGATTGCCCGGGAACGGTTCGGCGGCGGCAATCTTCATCGCTGTGGGGCTGGCCGGGCTTGCCGGGATGGGCACGGCCCGGCTGCGGGCCCTGGTCGGGCTGCCCGTGCTCGTCGCCGCGCTCATGCTCGCCTCGGCGCTTTCAGCCGGCCTGATCGCCCTGTCCCCCGCGACGTGGCCTGCCGTCATGGCGTCATCGGCGCTGCAGGGCGTCTTCATCATGATGATGAGCGCAGTCCTCTCCTTCTGGTCGGAGCGGGTCTTTCCCGGAAACAGCCTGCTCGGCTTCACCGCCGCGCTGATCTTCCTTGCCGCCGGAAGCGTCATCGGCCCTGCGATCGCGGGCCATGCCTATGACGCGCTCGGTCCCGGGGCGGTTTTCCTCGGCCTCGCCGCGCTGTCGGCGGGAAGCAGCGCCCTTGCCCTTCCCCGCATCCTCAAGGTGCGCTGAGGAAACCAATCGCCGCGCCGTTCGTCGAAACGGATGGAGGCACGACAATGGCAGCACGCGCATATTGGCAGGGACAGATCCGGCTCGCGCTGGTCTCGATACCCGTCGAACTCTTTTCGGCGACGAAAAGCGGTTCGAAAATCCGCTTCAACCAGATCCACGAGCCGAGCGGCAAGCGCATCTCCTATGAAAAGGTCGTCCCCGGCATCGGCCCGGTCGACAGGGACGAGATCATTCGCGGCTTCGAGGTGTCGAAGGGCAGCTATGTCCTGCTCGAGGACGAGGAGATCGACGCGGTCAAGATCGAAAGCCGCCGCACGCTGGAGCTAGTCCAGTTCGTCGATGCGAGCGAGATCGACCCGCTCTATTTCGATCGGCCCTATTACGTCGCTCCGCAGGACGAGTTGGCGGAGGAAGCATTCGTCGTGCTGCGCGAGGCGCTGCGAAAGGCGAAGAAGGTCGCGCTTGGCCAGCTTTCGGTGCGCGGGTCCGAAAAGCTCGTCGCGATCAAGCCCTGCGGAAAGGGGCTGTTGTTGGAAACCTTGCGCTATGCCGACGAGGTGCGAGAGGGGCAGGCCTTCTTCGACGACATCGCGGATGCCAAGCCTAAGAAGGAACTGCTCGACCTTGCAACCACGCTGATCGACCAGAAATCCGCCCCCTTCGATGCGGGCGAATTCGAGGACCGCTACTCCGAGGCGCTGCGCGGCCTGATCGAGAAAAAGCGCAAGGCGAAGAAGGGCGAATCCGTGATCGAGGACGTGGACGAGCCCGGCGAAGGGCGCGGGGGCAATGTCGTCGACCTGATGGCCGCGCTCAAGAAATCGGTCGGCAGCGGCAAGGGCTCTGACGAGAGCCCGAAGAAGCGCAGCCGCACCAAGAAATCGGCCTGAAATGGCGCGCGCGAAGGAAAAAGACGCGCTCGCCGAATACAACGCTAAGCGCGATTTCGACGCCACGCCCGAACCCGCTGGAGATGCCGCCAGCGGGACGGGTAACAGCTTCATGGTGCAAAAGCACGACGCGACCCGGCTGCACTGGGACCTCAGGCTCGAAATGGACGGGGTGCTGAAAAGCTGGGCGGTGACGAAAGGCCCCTCGCTCGACCCGGCGACCAAGCGGCTGGCGGTCAGGACCGAGGATCACCCGCTGTCCTATGCGACCTTCGAGGGCACGATCCCCAAAGACCAGTATGGTGGCGGCACGGTGATGCTGTGGGACCGCGGCACCTGGGCTCCGGTGGAAGGCAAGAAGGCCTCCGATATCGAGAAGGGGCATCTCCATTTCTGTCTCGCTGGCGAGCGGATGAAGGGCGAATGGCTGCTCATCCGACTGAAGCCCAAAGGGAACGAGAAGCGCGAGAACTGGCTGCTGCGCAAGCTCGAGGACGAACATACGGGCGGCACGGACGATCTCGTCGAGCGCGAACTCACCAGCATCTCGACGGGCCGCTCCATGGCCGAGATCGCGGCGGGCAAGGAGACGGCAAAGCAGCAGGACGGCAGCCTCGTCGCGCGGATGAAGCCCAAATCGGGCAGAACGCGAAAGCCGCGCAAACCCGCTCCGATGCCTTCCTTCCGCAAGCCGCAACTCGCCACGCTGGTCGACGATGTCCCGGCGGGCAACGGCTGGATGCACGAGATAAAGTTCGACGGCTACCGCGCCCTCGTTGCCACCAGGGGCGAGGAAGTGCGCATCTACACTCGTTCGGGCAAGGACTGGACCGACAAGTTCGCCCCGCTCGCTCGCGCCTTCGCCGGGCTCGACCTGCCTTGCGCGCTGATCGACGGCGAAATCGTCGCCACCGACGACAACGGCAGTCCGGACTTCTCGACCCTGCAGGCCGTGCTCAAGCGCGGTCACGGGGCGCCGGGGGCAGGTGATGCGCTGTCATTCCACGCCTTCGACCTTCTCGGGGCAGAGGGCGAGGATTTCGCACGCGAACCCAATATCGAACGCAAGGAGCGACTGGAGGCGCTGCTGAAGCGCGCAGTGCCGCCGATCCACGTCGCCGATCACGTCATCGGTGCGGGCGAGCAACTTCTGAAAACGATGTGCGATGCCGGGCAGGAAGGGATCATTTCCAAGAAGATCGACGCGCCCTACCGCCATTCGCGCAGCAAGGCCTGGGTCAAGGTCAAGTGCACGCGGCGGCAGGAATTCGTCATCATCGGCTGGAAACCGTCAAAGGCCAAGGGCCGCCCCTTTTCCTCTTTGCTGATGGCCCAGTACGAAGGCGAGTCGCTGGTCTACAAGGGCAATGTCGGGACAGGCTTCGACACAGACGATTTCGACGCGTTGTCGGCCAGGCTCAAACGGCTCGAAAGGAAGACTCCCCCCGCCGAAGTCGAAAAGGCAAAGGCACGCTCGGTGCGCTGGGTGACGCCGAAACTGGTAGCCGAAGTCGCCTTCGCCGAGTTTACCGGCGATGGAAACATTCGCCACGGCAGCTATCTGGGGCTGCGCGAAGACAAGGACGCAAAGGACGTGACCCCGGAGCGACCTTCTGCCTCCCCTCCGCCCGAGCAGGAGGTCACGATCTCCAGCCGCGAAAGGGTCATCTTTCCCGGCTCGGGTGCGACCAAGGGCGACCTTGCCGATTACTACGAGGCGGTGGCGCCGATCATGCTGCTCTTCGCCGCATCCCGCCCGGTCAGCCTCGTGCGCTGCCCGCAGGGGCGGGCGAAGAAATGCTTCTTCCAGAAACACGACAATGGCGGCTTCGGCGACGCGGTGCGCCGTGTCGCGATCCGCGAAAAGGACGGCGGGCACGAGGACTATTTCTTCATCGAGGACGCGCGCGGGATCCTGCAATGCGTCCAGATGGGCACGATCGAATTCCACGGCTGGGGCTCGCGCACCGACAATGTCGAGGCGCCCGACCGGATGGTGTTCGACCTCGACCCGGACGAGGGCCTCGATTTCGGCGACGTGAAAGGCGCCGCGCGCGACATCCGCGACCGGCTCGCCGATCTCGGCCTCACCAGCTTCGCCATGCTTTCGGGCGGCAAGGGCGTCCATGTCGTCGTCCCGCTCCTGCCCGGCCATTCATGGGAAGCGCACAAGGATTTCTCGCGCCGCTTTGCCGAAGCGCTGAGCCTCGCCCAGCCCGACCGCTTCACTGCGACGATGAGCAAGGCGAAGCGCAAGGGAAAGATCTTCATCGACTGGCTGCGCAACCAGCGCGGCAGCACCGCGGTCCTGCCCTATTCGGCCCGCGCGCGCAAAGGCGCGCCGGTCGCAGTCCCGCTCGGCTGGAACGAATTGCGGGAGGCCGAGACGGCGCAGGCCTTCACGATCGGCGATGCGGACAGGCTGCTCAAACGCGCCCGCGGCAAGACGCTCGCCGGATGGGGCTTCGCCGAGCAGCGCCTGCCCGACCTCTAGGTCCAATTCACAGTTCCGGGCGCAGCAGGTCGATCCGGTAGAGTTCCGCTTCCCGGCAGCGCCGCGAATGCCAGCCGGCCGCGCGCTCGAACAGCTGGGCCGCCTGTTGGCCGCAAATGGGCAGGTCGTTCTCGCCGGTCCAGTTGACGAGCACGCAATCGCCATCCGTTTCCAGCGCCTCATGAGCAAGCCGAGAGACCTGTTCGATCTCTTGGCGGCCGAGGAAATAGAGCACTTCGGACAGGATCACGAGATCGAAGCGGCCGTGCGGCCAGCGCTCCGGCACTTCGCAACACGCGAATGTGACGCCGCGCGCCCCGGCGCAGCGCGAGCGCGCCTCTGCCAGCGCCACTTCGGACACGTCGAGCGCGACCAGCGTCCGGCAGCGCCGCGAAAGCTCGTGGGTCAGCACCCCTGCCCCGCACCCGATTTCGAGCGCGCGATCATATTCACGCTCGCGCAGTATCGCGAGCGTCGCCGCGCGCTTGGCGCGTTCATAGCGGCTCGTGGCGCAATCCCAGGGATCCGGATCGGCCCGATACAGCGCATCGAAGCGCGCGCCGCGATCACTCGCCGGGGCGTTCATGGATGAAGATCTCCGGATGTGTCTGGAAATGCGCGGCGAGCGCGGGCGGCATGACGAAGCCGTGCGGATCGTCGCCGATCAGGTCGGTCATCTGCGAGGCATGGGCAGCCATGGCGGCGCGCTTCGCCGAGGCGAAGCGGCGCTTTGCGAAAAGGCGCAGAGGGTGCGGCACGGGCCGTTTGCCGAAGCGGCCCCAGACCGGAAAGCTCCAATGCGCCGCGCCCAGTTCCCGCGCGAGCCGCGCCGCGAGCTTCGCGGCAGCTTCGTGGTCGCAATGCGGATCGCCTTCCCATGTGCTCCACACCGCCCGCGTGCCGTGGCTGCGAGCCGCACCGAGAGCGGCCTGGAAAAGGCGCTCGTCCGCGGCAGAGGGACCACTCGCGCCGTCTGGACAATGCGCCGCCCATATCCGCACCCGGCAGCCCGGAGCGAGCATGGTGAGCGCGCGGTCGAATTCGTTGCGGCGCAGCGCCCTGCGCCTGTCCTCGGGAAACCGGCGCGAGCCGGGATGCGAAGCCTCGCCGTCGGTCAGCAGCAGGATCGCGATCCGCCGCCCCGCATCGGCCGCCGCGGCGATCGCCATGCCGCAGCCAAGCGTTTCGTCATCGGGATGAGGCACGACGATCAGCAACCCGCCGGGCGGAGCGAGGGTTGCGATCCCGACGGGTGCAGCGTCCCTCGCCGCATCGAGCAGCGCGCCTTCGGGAAGATCGGGCACGCTCATAGAAACTCGGGCCTCGCGCCGGTCTCGACCAGCCGCTCCGCGACGCGGGCGCGCTTCGCGTCGGGGCCGGCCTGGCACAGGAAAACCGACAGGTCGCGAAGCATCCGCTCGGTGCGGGTGCCCTCCTCGTATGCCGCCATGCCAAGGGCGCGGGCCGCAAGCTCCATCACCGTCCGGCAGGCCTCGTCGGCGACCTCGCGAGCCATCAGCGAAAGCACCGCCTTGCCGGGCCGCGCATGGGCCATCTCGACTTCATCGGCGGCGCGCGCGAGCCACAGCCGTGCAGTCTCGATGGCCATGGCGGCGCGGGCGATCCGGCGCTGCTGGTGGGGGTCATCGGCGCGCTCGCGAGCGATGAGCCCTTCGCGCATGTCCGCGTAAAGCGATTCCGCCGCGCCGCAATGGGTGGCGGCATAGCGCCACACCCCGCCCTCGAAATGCGGCTCTTTCAGGAAGGCGCCGGGCGCGCCCAGCAGGCGGTCTTTCTGCAGCCTCACGCCGGAGAAATCATAGCGCCCCGAATTGCTCGCCCTCATGCCGCCCATGCGCCAGGGCTCAAGGTCGATGCGCTGCGCGTCTCCCGTCTCGACGAGCAGCATCTGCGGCCCGTCCTCGCCCGCCACCGTCACCACCGCCGCGCCGACGAGCCCAAGACCCGATGCGAAGCGCTTGGATCCCGACAGGCGCATTTCTCCCCCTGCGCGCTCAAGGCCGAGCGGGTCCGACGGATCGTCCGCGCCCCAGACGCCGAGCAGCAAGCCGTCATGGATGCGGGCGGCCAGCGCCTCGCTCAGATCGTGGCCGGCATGGAGCGTGACCAGCTTGACCGCGTTCATGTGTCCCTCGAACAGGCGCGCGACCGAAAGGTTCGCCCGGCCGAGCGTGCGCAGCGCATCGAAAGCTTCCGCGGTCCCCTCGGCTTCGCTCCCCCAGCCTTCGCCATCGAGCGTGTGAGGCAGGCAGGCGGCAAGCCAGCCGGAGGATGCGAGAGCGGCGATTTCCGCCGAAAGGTCCCCGCCATGCCGGTCCGTGGCCGCGGCGCGGTCGGCGATATGCGCCTCGAGGGCCTTGCCGCGCTCGGGATCAAGCATCGCGCGCTTCGTGTTCCGCCAGCAGGCGCCGTGCCTTGCCTAGTTCGCGCTCGATTTCGGACAGGCGCATCGGCGGCCTGCGCTCCCTCGTCACGAGGCCGCAATGCATGCGTCGCTCGGCGCTCTTGCGCAATTCGTAGACCGGCAGGAGGCGGGCATCGCAGGCCGGATCGTCCGAACGTGCCCGCCGGGCGAGTTCGCCCCCGCAACCGCCTGCGGCGCGCCCTTCAATCCGCGCCGATGTGCGCGTGCCGGCATCCCCCAACTGCACGGCGCGGCGGCCGCTTCGCAGGATTTCGGCGCAAAGCGCGGCATCCTCGCCGACCGCGGGAAGCGGGAGGCCGCCAATGGCGCGATAGGCGCGCGCGCTGACGGCCATGCTAGCGCCCGATGCCCGATAGGCGAACCGTCCGAGGCGGCCAGCGGTCCAGACCTGCCAGAGCCGCTCGCTGGCTTCGAAATAGGTGCGCTCCGCCTCTCCGGTGCGGCGCACGCTGTCAGGAAGCCGGGCAAGTTCGCGCTCGTCGAGACGCACGTCCTCGCATACCAGGTCGGCCCCGGCCGCCAGTTCGGCGAGGCAGCGCACGATCCAGCCGGGCGAGACATGACTGTCGGCATCGCTGGTCAGCAGGGCGCCGCTCTGGCGGACCAACGCCGCCGCGCAATCGAGTGCGAGCCTGCGGCTGTGGACCGCGCCGCGGATCGCATCGTCGAATTCGGCTTCGATCAGGGCGACACCGCACGGCGCATCGCGCGCCCAGTCGCGGATGCAGTCGGCCGATGCATCGCGCGTGTCATTGACGACGAAGACCGCGATACCGGCGCCTCCCGTTTCGCTCCTCACTTCGATCATGGCTGCTTCGATTGCCGCAAGGGCGCGAGGCAGAAGCGCGATCTCGTTTCTAACGGGCATAGCCACGGCATGCGAAGCGCCTGCACGCGCGGGCCAGTCAGAGCAGGTCAATCGCACGCGGCCCGCGAACGGCTCTGCCGAGAGCAGGTGGCGCAGCGCGGCCGGCACCGGCTCGGGGATGCGCGAGGGAATGAAGGAGCCGGTGGTGCGCGGAGCCGGGACACGGTGCAGCGGTGCGTGCATGAAAATCTTCCTTTTTCGCAGGGACCGCCAGAAACCGGCATTCCCGTAGAGCGGACCCATCGCCCACAAGACGAAAATGCCCGGTTGCCGAAAAAGTTCTCTCGCATAACATTCTTTTCGTCGCATTCTCGGCGCGCATTATGGAGTGGACTGAAGTCATTTATCGTTCTTTTGGCACGCCTCGACATAACAATTACAAAAGTTAGAAATTGAGTTCAGGTTTTTATTTTCAGAACCTGAAACACGCAGCCCCTCCCCGCGTTGGATCAGAGGCATTCGAAAAGCAGAAGACGAGAGGAGAGACACATGACAAAGGCAGCAAGCGTCCTTGACCGGCTACCCGGTGGGACCAGGCTCGACCGCGAGGGACTGCGCGATCTCGCGCGGGGCAGCAGCAGCAAAGTGGCCGCCGAAGGGCGCAAGGCCATCGGACGCGGCAAGCGCGCCCTTTCCAGAGAAACACGGTCGGGAAAGCATGCCCGCAAGGCCGGTGAGCAGATGCGGGAAAACCCGGCCGGCATAGCGGGCGCTCTGACGGGCATCGCGCTGCTTGCCGGGACCGTTGTCTTCGGAGCCTTCCTTGCCCGCCGCCACAAGGGCGGAGACGACGATGCCCCCGGCGTGACCCGCAAGCGGACCGACAGCGACAATGCGGTCGGCGGCCGGACGGTGACGATCCGCAGGCCTGCGGCCGAACTCTACCGGTTCTGGCGCGATTTCCAGAACTTGCCGCAATTCATGGAAAACGTCGAGGAAGTAAGGCCGCACGGCGATCACGAGGCATGGGTGGTGAAGGCTCCTGGCGGGCGGACCGTCGAACTCCACACCCGCGTGACCGAAGAGATCGAAAATCAGCGGATCGCGTGGGAATCGGTCCAGCATTCCGACATTTGGACCAAGGGTCATGTCGAATTTTCCGATGCTCCGGGCGACCGGGGTACGCGCGTCTCGCTGAGGATCGAATATGCGCCGCCGGGCGGCGCGATCGGCAAGGGGCTGGCCAAGCTCTTCATGCGCGAACCCGAAGTGCAGGCGCGCCACGACCTCAAGCGTTTCAAGATGCTCATGGAAGCCGGCGAGGTCGCGACATCGGCCCACACGAAACAGGCGGCGAAGAACGTCGCCCACCAGCAGGAGACAGCCTGATGCGAGCCCTAACATGGCAGGGAACCCACGACGTGCGCGTCGAGGACGTGCCCGATCCCGAGATCATCAACCCGCGCGATGCCGTCATCAAGGTCACCTCGACCGCGATCTGCGGCTCGGACCTCCACCTCTATGACGGGGTCATTCCCGGCGTGCGGCCGGGCGACGTGCTCGGCCACGAATTCATGGGCGAGGTGGTCGAGACGGGTGCGGATTCGACGCTCGAGAAGGGGCAGCGCGTCGTCGTCCCCTTCACGATCAGCTGCGGCAAGTGCTTCCACTGCGAAGTGCAGCAATATTCCGCCTGCGAAAATTCGAATCCGGCCGACAAGCAGGACATGTCGGCGACGCTCTACGGCCATCCGATGTCTGCGCTGTTCGGCTATTCGCACCTCACCGGCGGCTATTCGGGCGGGCAGGCGGAATATGTGCGCGTGCCCTTTTCCGATGTCGGCCCGATCGTCGTCCCCGACCATCTCGAGGACGACCAGGTGCTGTTCCTGTCCGATATCCTGCCGACCGGCTGGATGGGCGCGGAGAATGCCGAGATCGGGTCCGACGACACCGTAGCGGTGTGGGGCTGCGGGCCCGTAGGCCTGTTCGCGGTGCAATCCGCGCTCGTCATGGGCGCGGCGCGGGTGATCGCGATCGACCATCATCCGCACAGGCTGGAACTCGCCAAGAAACTCGGCGCGGATGTGATCGATTTCACCAAGACGAATGTGCGCGAGGCGCTGATGGAGATGTCGGGCGGGATCGGGGTCGATGCCGTGATCGATGCGGTCGGCATGGAAGCGCACGGCTTTGCCGCCGACAACATGGTCGACATGGTCAAGCAGAAGGTCGGTATCGGCGCCGATCGCGCCTCCGCGCTCAAACAGGCGATCCTCGCCGTGCGGCCCGGCGGGCGCGTCTCTATCCCCGGCGTGTATGGCGGGATGACCGACAAGTTCCCGCTGGGCGCGCTGATGGAAAAGGGCCTGCAGGTGAAGACCGGGCAGACCCATGTCCAGCGCTACACCAAAGACCTGCTGGACAAGATCGAGGACGGCACGCTCGACACCACCTTCCTCATTTCGCACCGATTGCCGCTCGAGGAAGCAGCGCGGGGATACGAGTGCTTCCACGACGAACAGGACAGCTGGACCAAGGTGATCCTCAAGCCCGAAATGAAGGAGGCGGCGTGAGCAAGAACCCGGTGGACAACCTTTCCGGATTCGCCGTCGTCACCGGCGCGTCGACCGGGATCGGTTTCGAACTCGCCCGGCTCGCCGCGCGCGACGGCTGCTCGCTCCTGCTGGTCGCCGATGAACCGATGGACCGGGCCGAGGCCGCGGCGCACGAAGCGGGCGCCGCGCGGGTCGAGACGCTAGAGGCTGATCTTGGCACCGAAGCGGGTGTCGATGCACTCGCGGCGGCGATCGGGACCCGCGCGGTCGACGTGCTCTTCGCCAATGCCGGTGAAGGTCAGGGCGGAGCGTTCCTCGACCAGGACTGGGATAGTGTCGCAAGCACGATCGACACGAACATCAAGGGCACCGTCTCGCTACTCCATCGCACAGGCAGGGAGATGCGCGCGCGCGGATCGGGGCGGATGCTCGTCACCGGATCGATCGCGGGCGAAATTCCCGGGCCGCTCAACCTCACCTATAACGCGACCAAGGCCTTCATCGACGATTTCTGCGTCGGGCTGGCGGAGGAACTGAAGGATACCGGCGTGGTCATCTCGTGCCTGTTGCCGGGCGCGACCGATACCCACTTCTTCGAGCGCGCGGACATGGAGGACACCCGACTGGCCGAGAGCGCGGGATCGAGCCTGGCCGGAGCCGACCCGGCGCAGGTTGCGCGCCACGGCTACGAAGCGCTGCTCAAGGGCGAGACGCAGAAGGTGAGCGGGCTCATGAACAAGCTGCAGCATGTCTTCGCGGGCGTGCTGCCCGACGAGATGCTGGCGAAGATGCACCGCCATCTTGCAACATCATCGACCTAGGTTGCGCGGCCGAGGCGCAGGACTCCCGCTGCGCCGCTTGGCTGTGCGAACGGCCGGACCGGGCGGCGCATCGGCCTGCCGCAAACGCCTGAGCAGACTGACAAAGGTGAGGGGCGCTGCGGCCCGGGCGGCCTAGTCGCCTGTTGGAAAGGGAGACCAACATGGCAAGTCACGAAGACAAACGGGTCGCAAGCCGCTCGCAGCAGGTCGCTGCGTCCGACCAGATCTATTCGCTCAAATTCGATACCGGGGGAGACAGGCCGCTTCCCGATATCGATTTTTACGCCGACAACGCCTACCAGGCACTGGTCATAGCCCACCGCGAGGGCGGCGGGCGTTCGGCCGGACTGTGGCGCGACGGCAAGAAGCTGTGCACGATCAGCGAACTCGCCGGAAGCTTCTGGGAAATCCGTCCGTGCGACGGCGCCGGCAGCGACGCGGTCGCCCTCGGAGCGCCCAAGCGGAACGGTTCGGCGCTATGAGGCATGCGATCTGACGAGTTCGACGAGCTGGTCGACGAGGCGCGCCTGGTCGACCGGCTTTTCGAGCCTCGGTGGTTCCGACAGGTCATCCGGAATGATCGACACATCGTAGCCGGTCAGGAACAGGAACGGTGTCTCACGCTGGCGCAGCGAACGCGCCACCTCGAAACTGGCGCCCTGACCGAGATTGATGTCGAGCATCGCGGCGTCGACCGCGCCCGTTGCGATCAGGTCCGGCACATCCTCGGCACGCCCGGTCGGGCCGATCACCTCGGCTCCCGCCCGCGTCAGCGCCAGCGCGATTTCACGCGCCTGGAAATATTCGTCCTCGACGATCAGGATCCGTCGCCCCTCGAGCGGAAGGGCAACGCCGGATTGAGTGGTCATTCGTTCGCTCCCTGTGGACGGCCCGGACCGGGTTCGAGAATGCTTGCCCCGGCATCGAGCGGGAACGCGATTTCCGCCAGGAGCCCATCGGGACGCACCTGCATCGTTCCCTCGCCCTTGAGTTCATAGGGCACCCGGCCCTCGATCAGTTCGGTCCCGAAGCCCCGCCGCGATGCCTCGGCAAGCTCGCTCGGGCAATTTTCCTTCCACATCACCTCGAGCCATTCGCCATTCTCGCGCCGGGTCACGAACCAGCGGATCGCAAGCCGGCCCTCGCAGCCGAGCGCGCCGTACTTGATCGAATTGGTCGCAAGCTCGTGGATCGCCAGCGTCAGCACTTCGGCGGCCTTGGCCGACAGTTCGACTGCCGGCCCCTCGATGACGAGCCGGTCTTCCTCGGCGACCCGGGCGAGTTCGTCGCGGATCAGGCTTTCGAGATCGACTGCCGCCCCGGCCTTGCGTGTCAGCATAACCTGCGTGCGCGCCATGGCGTCGATCCGCCCGGTGAGATGCGCGACGTAATCCTCGACTTCGTCATAGCCGTCGGCCGACTGGCGGATGATCGACCGCACCATGGCGAGCAGGTTGCGGACCCGATGCTGCAGTTCGGCCAGCAGCAGATTCTGTCGCTCCTGCAGGTCGATCATGTCCTCGACATCGGTCGAGGTGCCGAGCCATTCGACGATCTCGCCCTTTTCGATCACCGGCGTCGCGCGGGTCTGGAACCAGCGGTAGATCCCGTCGCTCGCGCGGCGAAAGCGCCATTCGCCTTTCAATTCTCCGCCGGCCTTCGCCCTGCTCCAATCGTTGCGCGCTTCCTCGCGGTCGTCGGGATGCACCGCCTCGAGCCAGCCATGGCCGCGGCTCTGCTCGACCGAGAGGCCGGTATATTCGGTCCATTGCGGGCTGACCCACTCGCATTGCCCGCCGGGCGTCGCGCTCCAGACCAGTTGCGGAATACCCTCGACCAGGGTGCGAAAGCGCCGCTCGCTGTCCTCGACCGCCTTCTGCTGGCGCTTTCTCTCGGTCAGGTCCTGCGCGATCCCGCCGATCCGCACGAGCGATCCGTCCGGGCCGAGTATCGGGAAACCGGTATCGCGGACATGGCGAACCTCGCCGTCGGGCCGCACGATGCGGTAATCGGTCGTGACCGTCTCGCCCTTCGAGCAGCGCGGCATCGCGCTCATTACCCGCTTCCGGTCTGCGGGGTGCAGGAACTGGGCCCAGCTGGAGCGGTCCTTGAGCACCGCGCGGCGGGGAGTGCCCCATATCGCCTCGAAAGCGGGGGAGATGTATTCGATCCTGCCCGTCTCTACATCGATCAGCCAGATGACGTCGGTTGAAGCGTCGCCGAACTGGCGGAAGCGCTCTTCGCTCTTGCGCAGCGCGCGCTGGGTGACGACCGGTTCGGTGATCTCCTCGTACACGGTGACAACCCCGATCGGCTCGCCCTCGCCATTGCGCAGGATCGGGGTCGAATGGAGATTGAACACTGCATCGCGCATGATCCCGTCGCGATCGAGCGCGACCGACATGTCCTCGAGCGTCAGGGGAACGCCCTCGGCCATCACCCTCTCCAGTCGCCCGCCCATCGCCTCCCACACCTCAGGAAAAACCTCGATCGCCGGCTTGCCGAGCGCTGCGGGGTGCTTCTGGCCGAACAATTCGCAGGACCGATCGTTGTAAAGCAGCCGCAGCTCGGGACCGAGATACATGTTCATCGGCATCGGCGCGCCAAGCACCATCATCAGCACGGTGCGCACTTCGGCATCCCAGTCGGCGATCGGGCCGAGCGGGGTCGAACTCCAGTCGAATTCGCGAACGCGCCGGGCCATCGTCGACGGCCCGGGAGGCCACGCGGATGGAGCAATCATTGCGCCAGGTGCCTGGTCTCGCGCCCGATCTGGAGGTAATTCGGATTGAACATCGCGACCTGTGCAAGCCTTTCATAGTCGCGAATATAGAGCCGCTTCGATTTCAGTTCGATCAGCCCCTCGCGCCGCAGTTCCTGCATGGTGCGATTGAGGTGGACCGAGGTAACGCCCGTTGCGTCGGCGAGGTCGTTCTGGGTCAGCGGGCAATCGCATTCCCGCTCACGCGCAGAGCCGCTCGCGCGCAGCCGCATGAAGATTTCGAGGAAGAGATGGGCGAGCCGCTCGAACGCGTTGCGCCGCCCCAGGTTGAGCAGCCATTCGCGGTGGATCGAGGTGCTGACATGTTCGTGCCGCGCGAATGCATCGGCGATCCGGGGATATTCGCGGGCGAGCCGGTCGATCGTTTCGGGCGGGATCACGTGATAGGCGATCGGGGTTAGCGCGGCGATCGAATGGTCCATCTCATCCACCAGCCGAACGCCGAGATCGAAGAAATCTCCGGGCAGCAGCAGGCCGACGATCTGGCGACGCCCGTCGGGCAGGTCCTTGAAACGATAGGCCCAGCCCTGCGACAGGAGGCGAACGACCCCGGGATTGTCCCCTTCGCTGAGAGTCGTCTGGCGCGCGGGCACGCGCACCAGCGGGGCCTCGCGCAGGGATTCGACAGCCTCGCGCTCCTTCGGGGAAAGCTCGACATGGCGTTCAATGGCGGAAACCAGAGGGTTCATAAGTTCTTCTTCTGATCCCGCAGGATCTCCTGGCAGTCTTTCCTCAGCGGAGCGCCAAGCGACGAAGCTTGCGCGAACTGCACGTTTGCGACCTCTTTTGATTAGCCTTCGACAGAAGCGGCCTATTGGACAAGGGCGACATTTCACGGCCAAGGACCGCGCATCAGGGATCGACCGGCCCCGGCCACGCCACGCCCTGTCGCGCATCGACGCGCCGGGACGGTTTGCGCGCCCCCCTTTAAAGCCCCGAAAGACATAAACAAAACGGCTGCACCCAGCCAGTGCAAGGAACTTTCGCGAATCTTTCGCGTAGTGTAACGAAAGCAAGAACCTGACAGGGTTAAGGACAACGGGGTTGCAAACAGGGGAGGGGGCTTCGACCGAGGCATCGTCAAAGGCGCAGGCACGGCCTGCAGCATCGCCGGGCGCGGGCCGCATCGCGGATCGCGGTGCGTTCGCTCGCATGCAATCCGACTGCCGCGCCGATCCGGGCGCGTTTCATGGCGCCATCGCAAGACGACGCATCTGCTGGTTCGTGCGCGATGCCGGGGCGAACGGAGCATGGGCTTTCTATGACGAGGAAGCTGCAAGCTGGAGCGGCTGGGACGGCAGAACCGGTGAGGCCATGGCCTTCGACTGGCCCGAAAGCTTCGAGCCCTGGGACCGGGCCTTCAACGACGACGATCCGCCCAATTGGCGCTGGTTCGAGGGCGGGCTGACCAGCACCGCCTTCAACGAGGTCGACCGCCACGTGCTTGCGGGGCACGGCGGGGAAGCGGCGCTGATCTACGAAGGCGACCGCTGGAACATGGCGAGCGATGGCGGGCGCGGCGGCCCGGTCGATTCGGAAACCGTGTCGCGCCGCAAGCTGCTGCTCGAAAGCGCGAAATGCGCGCTTGCGCTTAAGGCGCTGGGCGTCAAGCCGGGCGACCGGATCGCGCTCAACATGCCGAGCATTCCCGAACAGATCTACTGGACCGAAGGCGCCAAGCGCATGGGCGTGGTCTACACGCCCGTCTTCGGCGGCTTCAGCGACAAGACCCTGTCCGACCGCATCGCCGATGCCGGGGCGCGGGTCATCGTCACCGCAGACGGATCTTTCCGCAACGCGCAGATGGTCCCGTTCAAGCCGAGCTACACCGACCCCGCGCTCGACAATTTCATCGCCGTGCCGGTTGCGCTCGACCTGCTCGACAAGGCGCTGGCGGACGAGAACCTGGCCGTTTCGGGCGCGCAGGCCGACCTCATCCGACGCACGGTCGAAGACGTGCTGGACGGCGAGGTGACGGTCGAACGGTCCGACGTAATGCGCGGCGTGGGCAAGGCGCTCACCGCCATCGGCTCGGGCGAACTGGGCGGCGATGCCCTGACGCCGAAACAGGCGGCGCAGCTTCGCATCGCCATTGCCGAGGCGCTGGTCGCCTCGCCCGAGCGGGTCGACGCAGTGGTCGTCGTCAAGCACACCGCCCAGCCCGACCTGCCGTGGAACGCGGACCGCGACCACTGGAGCCACGATCTCACGGACAAGGCGGGCAAGGAGATCCTCGCCGCCGCGCGCGAGGCAGGCTTCGATGTCGCGGACGAGGCCGCCCTACTCGCCCTTCCCGATGCCGATTTGGTGCGCGCGATCTGGGCGGGATCGCCGGTCCTGCCGGTCGATGCCGAGTATCCCAATTTCATCATCTACACCTCCGGCTCGACCGGAAAGCCCAAGGGCGTGGTCCATGTCCATGGCGGCTATGCGAGCGGCGTC
>Ga0207419_1000104_pt1 | contig 64868 bp, 66 predicted proteins | sample ElkSloMetagenome_4_FD_184723 | JGI IMG/M metagenome (GOLD analysis project Ga0207419, IMG submission 184723) | Hot spring microbial communities from Elkhorn Slough, Monterey Bay, USA - MD2A (version 2) | ecosystem: Environmental > Aquatic > Marine > Intertidal zone > Estuary: Microbial mat ...
TTCATCTCGTATTTTTCGGTTGGGAAAAACATATTGTCCTTAATACCGGTCATCCCGGTAAAATACATTCTTGAAATAAAATCTATATCAATATTAGGTCTGAAAACCCCCTCTGCCACTCCGTTTTCTAAACTTTCCTGAACCGATTGGTGCATTTTTTCAAATTGCATGAACTTTAGGGTTTCGTAGATACTGGGGTAATATTTTTTCAATTGAAATTGAGGTGAGGAACGCTCGTCCTTTAAATGCTGCATTACGCACATTTTAACGGAGTACAACTCTTCAATTGGGTTGGGTGCTTTTTCGCAAACCTTATCAATATCACCTGCTATATTGTTAAATAGATGAAATGTTACCGCCTCGACTAATTTTGTCTTATTTTGAAAATGCACGTATATGGTTTTTTTAGATATGCCCATTTCACTGGCAATGTCATCCATGGTTACGCTCTTAAATCCGAAATTCAAGAATAGCTCCGCGCTTTTATTTATGATGTTCTCTCTCATATTGAAGCGCAAAAGTAGAGCGGAAACTTTAAAAACAATTACAGTTTCCATAGTTTAATGTTAATTTAACATTAGGGGTCGAATTGAAAAATTGGTTTCAACTTAAATCTGATTATTTTTGGCTCATGCAAAACATCCAGTCCTATCACGATGCATTCGTGGATTATTTAAATGAATATATCCAACCCAAGGGGCCAATTTCGCTCTATGAACCGGTAAACTATATTCTGCAACTCGGCGGTAAGCGGTTGAGGCCTATTTTGACCTTAATGTCTGCTGAAATCTTTGGTTGCAACTACAATCTCGCTTTAAATGCGGCCTTGAGCGTTGAGGTTTTTCATAACTTTTCTTTAGTGCACGACGATATTATGGATGCTGCCCCCTTACGCCGCGGGCAACAGACGGTGCATGAAAAATGGGACGTGAATACAGCGATTCTTTCTGGAGACGCCATGCTAATCATGGCGTATCAACTCTTTGAAAATTATGAGCCAAAGGTATTTCAAGGCTTGGCAAAACTATTTAGTAAAACAGCACTTGAAGTTTGCGAGGGGCAGCAGTACGATGTGGATTTTGAAACCCGTGATGACGTTACCATCCCTGAGTACCTAAAGATGATTGAATATAAAACAGCCGTTTTAGTTGGGGCAGCAATGAAAATGGGCGCTATTGTTGCCGAGGCTCCAGAGTCTTGCCAAGAGGCCATTTATGATTTTGGGAAAAATCTAGGTATCGCCTTTCAGCTTCAGGACGATTATCTGGATGCCTTTGGCGACCCAAAAGCTTTTGGCAAGCAGGTGGGCGGCGACATTATTGAAAATAAAAAAACCTATCTGTACCTCAAGACGGTTGAGTTTTCAAAAGGTCCAGAACAGCGGCAGATCAAGCATCTTTATGGAATTAACCCTTTAGATTCACAGGATAAAATAGAAACTATCAAGCAATTGTTCATGTCTTCAGGTTCGGCACAGGCCACCAAGGCGGAAATTGAAAATTACACCCAAAAGGCCTTCACCGTTTTAAATGCCATTAAAGTTTCCGCAGAAAAAAAAGAAGTTTTAAAAGCATTCGGGAATCAACTCATGAACCGAAATATGTAATGAAGCTTCCCGGTACCTTTATCGAATTGGTTGATGAGGCGGTTTCAAAATCGCTCTATAAAGAACTAATTAAACAATTAAATAAGGATTTTGCTTTGGCAAATGTTGAATTTGACGCTTCATCTGAAATTTTACCCACCAGTCTAAAGGTTATTCTGCACGATACTGTCTTCAACTTAATTCAGAACAAATTTGGCGACTATCTGAATTTGCTCTACGTTGTTGACGTTTCCGAAGAAAGAATAAAGGCTCTAGATGGAAGTGATACCCTCAAATTATCAGAACAGGTTAGTTTTTTGATTCTTCAAAGAGAGTGGCAAAAAATTTGGTACAAGGCGGCCTATTCCTAGATTTTGATCTCATGAATTTTACAAATCTAAAACATCACGCCTAATGCAAAAGAGTAATTGCGTTGTTGCGCTATTCCCTCGTGGAAGGGTAGGAGTTGGGATAAGCACTTTCTAACTCCCTGCTGCTTTTGGCGAAAATCGAGGGAGAGGCTTAAAAAAATACTCTCACAAAAGGGGCGTAAGCATTGGCATAGATGCTCTTATCGCTATCATAAAGCAAATCGTACCTAATCCCGAATGCCACGTTGCCGGCCATATAACCAATACCTACAAAAAGCGCAGGATACCAATAGGTCTCATTCATAATTTGGTTGTCCTCAAAATTTCTGCTAACGTTAAGTTGCTCAAACTCCAAAGAGGCCTGTAAGTCCCTAACTGGGTTGAAAAGGCCAATAATGCTGCCTCCAACTATAGTTGACTTGAATACATTTTTTTGACTATTGTATGTGCCGTTTAAACCAATTCCTAGCGAGAACGGCGCATTTTGAAAATCATAGACGGCTGCAGGAGCTAATGTTCCACTAAAAAAACCATCGCTAAAACTTAATCCTACGCCCCCGCCATATCTTATATTGCCCCAAAAATCCGAGCTTTGTTCATCAAAGGGATTTTGTGAAAAACAAAAATTTACTAAAAAGAAGGTTGTGAAAAATAGAAATTTTAAAATGCTTTTAGAAGTAGGTTTCATTTAAAAAACAATAATACTTGATAAATTAACCTAAATATAGTAAAAAAGCTTAGAGCCTATTGGCAATTACATCAATCATTTTATGATGGTCATATTGGCTCTTAAAATTTGAAAATGGGTGGTGCAATTAGGGCTATCCAATAATTTTTTGACTTAAATAGGCTTCAAACGTTAACTATTTAGTTTATGAGCATAAAATCATAATCAGGCTCTTAGTGTTTTTAGTAAAAGTTGTATTTTTGGTTAAATTTTATCGAAGCGAAACGATTCACACCCCATAATGGATAGATACTCCTTTTTAAACGCAGCGCATACTAGCTTTTTTTCCGAATTATACGACCAATACTTGAGAAACCCAGATAGTGTAGAACCCAGTTGGCGGGCATTTTTTCAAGGCTTTGACTTTGGCAGCGAACATGTAGAAGTTGAGAATGAGACGACTGTTACAACTGAAAGCAGTAAAACTGAAAGCGCCAATATCGATTTTAGTAATGTTTCAGATGAAACGCCCATTCACGTTCAAAAAGAGTTTCAAGTTGTAAAACTGATTGATGGATACAGGAGCCGGGGGCATTTATTTACAAAAACAAATCCAGTAAGAGAGCGCCGTAAGTATAGACCTACCTTAGAACTAGAGAATTTTGGTTTATCTGAGCAGGATTTAGACACCGTTTTTGATGCCGGTGAGATTTTGGGAATCGGTAAAAAATCCCTTCGTAAGATTTTAGAGCATCTAGAAAGTATTTATTGCGATGCCATCGGGGTTGAGTATATGTACATTCGGAATCCGAAGGAAATTCAATGGATACAAGAGCAGCTCAACGTTAACGACAATCAGCCAGACTTTTCGAGCGATCGCAAAAAACACATCCTTAGAAAATTGAACGAGGCAGTATCGTTTGAAAATTTCCTGCATACCAAATATGTTGGCCAGAAGCGTTTTTCCTTAGAAGGTAATGAATCCCTTATTCCGGCATTGGATGCCTTGATTGAACAGGCTGCTGAAGAAGGGGTTAAGGAATTTGTAATGGGAATGGCGCATAGGGGGCGTTTGAGTACGTTGACCAATATTTTCGGTAAATCAGCAAAGGATATTTTTAGTGAGTTTGACGGTAAGGATTACGAACAGGAAGTTTTTGACGGCGACGTAAAATATCACCTAGGTTGGACCAGTAAGCGGCAAACCGAGGGTGGGCACGATATAAATATAAATATCGCACCTAATCCCAGCCATTTGGAAACTGTTGGAGCAGTTGTTGAAGGGATTGTAAGGGCTAAACAGGACATAAAGTATAACAATGACGCTAAGAGCGTACTGCCAATTATTGTTCACGGTGATGCCGCCATTGCCGGTCAAGGCATTGTGTATGAAGTCGTACAAATGGCCAAGTTAGATGGTTACAAAACCAGCGGTACCATTCACATTGTTGTAAACAACCAAATCGGGTTTACTACCAACTACCTAGACGGTCGCTCAAGCACCTATTGTACCGATGTTGGTAAGGTCACCCTGTCACCCGTACTTCACGTTAATGCAGATGATGCGGAAGCGGTTGTTCATGCCATGTTATTTGCTCTCAAATTTAGAATGGAATTTGAGCGGGATGTCTTTATTGACTTGCTTGGGTATAGAAAATATGGCCACAATGAAGGGGATGAGCCACGCTTTACACAACCAAAATTGTATAAGGCCATAGCAAAGCACCAAAACCCGAGGGATATATATGCCGACAAGCTTATTTCAGATGGTATCATTGATGAGGATTATGTCTCAAAATTAGAAAGGGACTATAAGGATAAACTCGAGGAAAAGCTTGAGGACTCAAGAAAAATCGACAAAACAGTCATCACGCCATTTATGAAAGATGAATGGGAAGGTTTTGATTATGCCGTTGAGGACGAAATGCTTAAGGAAATAGATACGACTTATCCAAAGGAAAAACTTGCTCAAATCACAAAAGTCATCAGCACCTTACCCGAGGATAAGAAGTTTATGCGCAAAATTGAAAAACTGGTTAATTCTCGCCAAAAAATGTTCGATGAGGACAAACTGGATTGGGCAATGGCAGAGCACTTGGCTTATGGTACACTTTTGCAAGAAGGATACAATGTGAGAATATCTGGTCAGGATGTGGAAAGAGGCACATTTTCCCACCGTCATGCCGTAACTAAAGTAGAGGATAGCGAAGAGGAAATATTATTGCTCAATCACTTGAGCGGCAATCAAGGTACATTTTATATTTACAACTCATTACTTTCTGAGTATGGTGTGGTAGGTTTTGATTATGGTTACGCTATGGCAAGTCCTGAAACACTTACAATTTGGGAAGCCCAATTTGGAGATTTTAGTAATGGTGCCCAAATTATGCTAGACCAATATATTTCTGCAGCAGAGGATAAATGGAAATTACAAAACGGATTGGTAATGCTATTACCCCATGGCTATGAAGGTCAGGGCGCAGAACATTCATCCGCAAGAATGGAGCGGTATCTGCAATTATGTGCCAAGGATAATATGTACGTAATGGATTGCACAACACCTGCAAATATGTTCCATTTACTGCGCAAGCAGATGAAGGCTAAATTTAGAAAGCCGCTCATAATTTTTACCCCAAAAAGTTTATTGAGACATCCATTGGTAGTGTCAACTGTAGATGAATTTGCCAAGGGTAGTTTTCAAATGGTCATTGATGACGATGGCGTTAAAGCCAATGATGTGACATCCCTTGTTTTTGTAACCGGAAAGTTTTATTATGACTTGCTAGAAGAACGAAAGCAATTAGAAAGGAAGGATGTTGCCTTAGTGAGGATAGAGCAATTATTCCCACTGCCAGAAAAGCAAATTAAACAAATTATTAAAAAGTATAAAAAAGCCAAAGATATCGTTTGGGCACAGGAAGAACCTAGAAATATGGGGGCTTATGGCCATATGTTAATGAATTTGGAGCAGGCAAAAAGTTTCCGTGCTGCAAGCCGAAGACCTTACGGGGCGCCAGCTGCCGGTAGTGCGGTACGTTCTAAAAAGCGTCATCAAGAGGTTATTGATTATGTTTTTGATAAATCCAAGGACAATCAGCGATAGGTGAGAAGTGATTTTTCTAAAAACGCAATGGAAACGTCAATTGTACAATTAGAAGCCGATAAAAATAAAAATAAATTAGGTCCCGTATCAAAAATATAATAAGTAGTTTCTGCCCTCATTAAATTTGAAAATGAGGCGGCAGGCGAGTAAAGTAGCTGAAATATCTCATTTTAACACCAAACTATATCCATGGCAATATATTAACTGCTGAATGCGGATAGAAAAAGAAAACAAAAAAGAAAGCGTAAGCCAATTGGCCACAAAACAAGATAAAAATAAATGTCATAACTATGATTTTAGAAATGAAAGTGCCTTCGCCGGGCGAATCCATAACCGAAGTTGAAATCGCCGAATGGTTGGTAGAAGATGGGGACTATGTTGAAAAGGACCAAGCCATTGCAGAGGTAGATAGCGATAAGGCAACGCTAGAACTTCCTGCCGAAGCTAGCGGCACAATTACTTTAAAAGCAGAAGAAGGTGATGCCGTTGAAGTCGGGCAAGTAGTTTGTTTAATAAACACAGATGCAAAAAAACCAAGTACTAACGCTGCAAAAGATGACCCTGATACCTACGGCGGTGGCGATGAAGGTGGTGATGAAAGCGCCGAAGAGGATCTAGCCGAAGATCAGAAAGAAGCCCCAAATAAAGAAGACCATAATAAAGCACCAAACCCGGCGGAAAAAACATATGCTTCGGGTACCGCTAGCCCAGCTGCAAAAAAAGTTTTGGCCGAAAAGGGAATGGATGCTACAAGCGTTAAGGGCACAGGCAAGGACGGCCGAATAACCAAGTATGATGCTGTAAAGGCAAAGCCATCAATGGGAACTCCAACTGGAGGTAAGCGCAGCGAATCAAGAAGTAAAATGTCTATGTTAAGGCGCAAGGTGGCCGAACGCTTGGTTGAAGCCAAAAACACCACCGCTATGCTAACCACTTTCAACGAAGTGGATATGTCACCAATTTTTGATTTAAGAAAACAGTATAAAGAAGATTTTAAGGCTAAGCATGGCGTAAGTCTTGGCTTTATGAGTTTCTTTACCTTGGCGGTAGTGCGCGCACTAAAGGAGTATCCAGCAGTAAACTCCATGATTGACGGTAAGGAAATGATTACTTATGATTTTTGTGATATTAGCATCGCCGTTTCTGGGCCAAAAGGTTTAATGGTGCCGGTTATACGTAATGCTGAGAATTTAGGTTTCAGAGGTGTTGAAGAGGAAGTAAAACGCTTGGCAATAAGAGCGAGGGATGGCAAAATAACAGTAGATGAAATGACTGGCGGTACATTTACCATTTCTAACGGTGGTGTATTTGGCAGCATGTTGTCAACCCCCATCATCAATCCGCCGCAAAGTGGAATCTTGGGCATGCACAATATTGTGGAGCGCCCAGTTGCAATTGATGGTAAAGTTGAAATACGACCAATCATGTACGTGGCATTATCCTATGATCATAGAATTATTGACGGTAAGGAATCAGTTGGTTTCTTGGTCGCAGTAAAGGAAGCCTTGGAAAATCCAGTTGAATTATTAATGGATGGTGATATAAATCGTGCCTTGGAGATGTAAGGTTTCAATAATAAATCTCGTTTTAAAAAGCGCAAAACCAATTAGGGTTTTGCGCTTTTATCTTCGGGTATAGGTTTAAATCTACTAGAACTCCTTAAATAAAAGGTGCAAGTTAGTAGGAGTTTTTTGCTACGAATATGTCTAGAGTTTTGCTGTTAAAAAATAATTTTGCCCAGAATTAGTTTCAAAAGCACTTCATGTCTTCAAAGGCAAATCCTCAAGGTTACTTTGCTAACATTCGCAGTAAAAAATGCAACCTTTTATAGTGCTCAATAATGTTTAATGTGATTAAGGCTACTTTAGGTTTATTTTTAGATTAGGGTGAAATCCTAATGTCTTTATTGCCCTAAGTCTCAGCCTTGAAATTGCTTCTTGTAAGTTAATCACCATGGCTTTTTAGAAGTGGGAAATGATCGTTAATCCTTACCAGTTTTAAGTGTTTTGGTGTATTCTATAAGTGCTGGTAGTCTTTATTAACTATAATTGCTGGGATGGCTATTGTGCCAGCTTTAAATAAAGATACTTTTTTTCATAATCAATTATTGCCTTTGATTTTTTAAGGATATCTGCACCTATAATGCCATCTACCGGTTTAGAATTATGGCTGGTTAGCGCCGTATTTACGTGGGTAAGATTAAAAAGTATCAAAGCCACCCTGTCTTTTTTCCACTTACCTATTTCTACATTGTTTTTTTTCGAAACCTTGGTAAGCATATCTGTAGCACCCGCTCCAGCAGCTTTTATAGAGGAGTCATTGGTCTTTAATTTAAATGTTTCAATAGCCTCAAAGCCAACGCAAGATGTAGATGCGCCGGTGTCTAAAATAAATAAGCCTTTAACGCCATTAATTGTTGCCTTAATTTCAAAATGATTGGTTTTGGTTAATTTCAGCTTAACTTTTGTATAACCTCTTTGCAGAAGAAAATTTTGTAGCGCCTTATCCATAACAGGGAAATTTTTTTTGCAAATATAGATGATTATTCATCTATTTTTCATTGTAAGCGTGAGAATGGGAATTCTTTAAAGCATGGCTAAAATAGAGAAGAAATCGATTAGTTTTGCAGTATGATAATTACAGACACCCACACCCATTTATATAGCGAAGCTTTTGAAAAGGATAGGGACGCCATGATCAAGAGAGCCATTGAGGCTAATGTGAGTCGCTTTTTTGTCCCCGCGATCGACTCAAGCTATACCAAATCAATGCTGAAGCTGGAAAGCGATTATCCAGAAAGTATTTTTTTAATGATGGGACTACACCCAACCCATGTTAAAAATGATTACGAGGCCGAACTCGAGCACGTTACAACAATGTTACAAAGACATAAATTTTATGCAGTCGGTGAAATAGGAATTGATTTGTACTGGGATAAAAGCACTTTACAAATTCAACAAGATGCCTTCAAACGGCAGATAAGGCTAGCCAAACAGCATAAGCTCCCAATAGTGATACATTGTCGTGAAGCCTTTGATGAGGTTTTTGAAGTACTAGAGGAGATGCAAGGGGATGCGCTCTTTGGGATATTTCATTGCTTTACCGGTAATTTAAAACAGGCACAACGAGCCGTCGATTTAAATATGAAGTTAGGTATAGGAGGCGTGGTAACCTTTAAAAATGGGAAAATCGACCAGTTTTTAAATCAAATTAATTTAGAGCATATTGTTTTAGAGACCGATTCGCCCTACTTGGCTCCTAAGCCTTATAGAGGTAAGAGAAATGAGAGCGCTTATATTTTGAAAGTTTTAGAAAAGCTGTCTGCTATCTACACGATTTCCGAAGAGAAAATAGCCGAAATTACAACGCAGAATTCCAAAATGATCTTTAGCATCTAGCATGACGAATCAGAGACCTAACATATTGCTGCTTTATACCGGTGGAACCATAGGTATGGTTAAGGACCCAAAAAGCGCTGCGTTAAAACCCTTTGACTTTAAAAAATTACTTGAAAACATCCCAGAGTTAAAGCTTTTGGATTGTGATATACAAACCATTTCACTTAAAACACCTATTGATTCTAGCAATATGCAACCCGTATATTGGGCTGAGATTGCCACCATCATAGAACGTTATTACCAGGTTTTTCAAGGTTTTGTAATATTGCACGGTAGCGATACCATGAGCTACTCTGCGGCGGCACTCAGTTTTATGTTGGAGAATTTGGCGAAACCGGTCATATTTACCGGTTCGCAACTTCCAATTGGAGATTTAAGAACAGATGCGAAAGAGAATTTAATAACCTCAATCCAAATGGCATCATTGCAACGCTATGGCAGGGCTGTAATACGAGAGGTTGGCCTTTATTTTGAATATAAATTATACCGAGGAAACAGGACAACGAAAATCAACACCGAGCATTTTGAGGCCTTTGCTTCGCTAAACTATCCGGTTTTAGCAGAATCTGGAGTAAATCTCAATGTTAATTACGATGCATTATTTCAACCTAATACCAGAAGAAAATTTACAGTGCATAAGAATTTCGCATCCCATGTATTACTAATTAAACTCTTTCCCGGTATTTCTGAAGAAATTTTAAGACCCCTATTTGAATTAGAGTCCGTTAAGGGCTATGTGCTCGAAACCTTTGGTTCGGGAAATACAATGACCAATAGCTGGTTTATCGATTTGTTGAAATCTGTTATTAAACGAAACCTTCCCATCGTAAATGTTACCCAATGTGCTGGCGGAAGTGTGGTCATGGGACAATATGAGACGAGTACCAAGTTAAAATCAATTGGAGTAATTTCAGGAAAGGATATTACAACAGAAGCGGCACTCGCAAAAATGATGTATATGTTGGGCGAGGAAGTGTCGCCTAAAACCTTTAGAACCATATTTGAGACTTCCCTAAGGGGTGAGATGGCGTAACTTGTTTTAGAAGCTAGGAGGCCTGAAAAGGATTGTTAGTTTTTTCTAGGGCGACCATTAATGAACTTTGTTGTTCTTCTATTGCCACATTAATAAATGGGGCTTTAATTTTTTTAAGTCTATCGGTAATCGTATTTTTGCCAACTGAAAATTAGAGAGGTGGCCGAGTGGTCGAAGGCGCACGCCTGGAAAGTGTGTATACCCCAAAAGGGTATCGAGGGTTCGAATCCCTTCCTCTCTGCAAAAGAAAATCCCTTGCACAGTGTGCTTGGGATTTTTTTCATCGGACCCATCGCAAAGCGAAGCTTTAGCGTAAGCGTCCGATGAAAAAAGTACCATGGGCGACGAAAGGAGCGATGGGATTTTCATGCTCGCCCCAGATACCATTTGGGAACAGCGCAGCTCATTCAAAACCAATCGGCTATTTAAATTTGGTTGTTTACCTGTGCAGCATTATAGGTCATCTCTTATTGCTGCCATTCAATTAAAAAAATATAAAATGAACAGTCAAAATTCTATAAACGTCTTTGGCTATTTGGAGAAGGGAAAGAGATGGGTAATAGTTAATATTGTAGTGCCCTGCCAAATATTATTCATTTTAATTATAACTCGATATTTCAAATAATGCTCGTTTACCGATAAAAAGACACCTTTTATCTTATAAATTCATAATATCGCAGGTATTTAAAGGATTTTTCAGTTAACTCTTAAATATTCCAAAACATTTTATTTAAATTCGTCACTTATAATTGCGAAAGAGTCACCCTAACAATTGACTTATTTTCGCATTTATTTTCAGTAATATTTTTTTTTATCTTTAAACACATTAACTAATAAAATTAAGATCAAGAACGATGAAAAGACTATTTTCAATCTTAGCCATAGCAACCATCATGGCTTTCGGTACTGTAAATGCGAGTACTAATGCTTACGCAGTAGAAGCATCAACAAATGCTGCTGTAGCAGCTACATTTCAAGAAGCAGATGAGACTCCCGCTGAAGAAGCGGAGCTATCCTTTACCCAACAAGTTAAGGAGCGTTTTATAGAAGGGGGGCCTTTCTTCATGGGTATTGTACTGCTTTGTTTGATATTAGGTCTTGCCATCGCCATTGAGAGAATAATATATTTAAACCTTGCTACTACAAACACCAAAAAGTTGACCCAAAATGTTGAGGATGCTTTAAATTCCGGTGGAATTGAAGAAGCTAAAGAGGTTTGCAGAAACACAAAAGGTCCTGTTGCTTCAATATTTTACCAAGGTCTTGATCGTGCAGATGAGGGTAATGAGGCTGCTGAAAAAGCGGTTGTTGCTTACGGTGGTGTTCAAATGGGGCAACTGGAGAAAAATGTGTCTTGGATTTCCCTATTTATAGCCTTGGCGCCAATGCTTGGTTTCATGGGTACGGTACTCGGTATGATTGATGCATTTGACAAGATTGAAGCTGCAGGTGATATGAACCCATCGCTCGTTGCTGGTGGTATTAAGGTAGCGCTTTTAACAACGGTTTTTGGTTTAATTGTGGCCATTATACTTCAAATTTTTTACAACTATATTATCGCTAAAATTGACAGTATTGTAAACGATATGGAAGATGCTTCAATCACGTTAATGGATATGTTGGTTAAGTATAGATACAAAAATCCAGTTGTTGTCGTTAAGAAGTAAGCGTTAATAGATAAAAAACAATCAAATATTATGATTCAAAAAATAATCAAAATTGTCGCATTGGTTTTTGGTCTAATTGCTATCTTCTTCCTGGTTAGGATAATGATGATAGGTGATGATGCTATAGAGGCTGATGTTGCAAATCAAAGCGTGCTAACAGGTTTTACGATGTTAGCCTACATAGTACTGGCAATTGCAACAATCTCAGCAGTGTTATTTAGCTTAATCAATTTAGTAAGTAATCCAGACAAACTAAAAAAGGCCTTACTTTCATTTGGGATTTTTGCAGCTGTATTGGTTGTAGCTTTTTTCCTTTCATCTGGCGAAGCCAGGGAACTTAGTGACGGTACAACACTTACGGCAACCCAATCTCAAGTAATAGAAGCGGGAATTAAGGCAATGTATATCTTAATTGTCTCTGCTGCTATATTAATGTTGGTTTTTGGGGTGAAGAAAATGCTGAGTAAATAATTATAAAAAAAGAAGAAAATCATGGCAAAAAGAGCAGCACCAGAGGTTAATGCAGGTTCAATGGCCGATATTGCTTTCCTACTTTTAATATTCTTTTTGGTAACAACAACGATACCCAAGGATTCGGGATTAAACAGAAAGTTGCCACCTATAGAAGAAAATGACGAAGATGTCATAATCAAGGAAAAGAACATTTTTACTGTCCAAGTCAATAGCAAAGATCAATTACTGGTTGAAGACGAGATTACGGAGTTACAGAATGTTAGGGATTTAGCTATGGCATTTTTAGATAACAATGGTGATGGTAGTTGCAATTATTGCCAGGGCGCAAGAGACTCTAAAAGCTCAGATAATCCAGACAAAGCCATTATCTCACTTAAAAATGATCGGGAAACGTCATATTCCATGTACATTTCAGTTCAAAATGAACTCGTTGCCGCCTACAATGAATTACGGAATAGAAGAGCAGAGCAAGTTGGGCCTAAGAGGGGATTCAAGGGATTAAATTTTGTTGAAATGGAGAAGGCTTATAAAGATCCTAAATTTAATGGTAATAAAGAAAAGTTGAAGGAGGTTATTGATCAAATTAGAAACGAGTATCCTGAGAAACTTTCAGAAGTTCAATAAGAAAAACTAAAACTAGAGATGTCTAAATTTAAAAGTAAAAAAGACAATTCCTTACCTGCTGTAAATACAGCTTCCCTGCCGGATATTGTTTTTATGTTATTATTCTTTTTCATGGTTGTAACTGTGATGAGGGAAGATACACTTATGATTGAAAACAAATTACCACTTGCAGACCAAGTAGAAAAACTTGATAAGAAGAATCCTATAAGTTATATCTATATGGGAAAACCTGCACGAGGCTATGAAAAATTTGGTACCGAAGCCAGATTGCAATTAAATGATAAATTTGCACAAATATCAGAAGTGCAAGCTTTTATCAACGCAGAAAGAGCGGCCTTGAGAGAAGAGCTTATACCTTACCTTACGGTTTCGCTTAAGGTAGATAGGGAAGCAAATATGGGTATTGTTGGTGATGTCAAGCAGGAGCTTCGCAAAGCCAATGCCCTAAAAATCAATTATACCACTGGTACTGGTGACGTAATGAATAATATAGATAGATAGCATAGTTGATGCTATGTATTTCAAAAAAGCATCCTTCCTGAGGATGCTTTTTTGATTTATGCGTATTAGGATTACCTTTACCTTATGAAATTTACACTCCCCATAATTCTATGTTTAGTCCTTAATACCAGTTTATACGCGCAGAGGGACAGGGAACCCGTTAAGCTTAAATTAGAGAATGATACCCTTAAGGTTGTTGACGATAGGTATAGGGAAGATCAGTTTTATATTTCAATTACTTATAATTTACTTGGAAATAAGCCCGAGGGTGTAGAGCAGAGTGGCTTTTCTACTGGATACCATTTAGGTTTTATAAGGGATATGCCGTTAAATAGGCGAAGGAATTTAGCATTAGGGCTAGGTTTAGGTGTATCCTCAAATTCTTACAACAATACGCTATTGATTTCAGAATCAAATGCTGAATATATCTATTCGGTTATTGATGAGCGCGATATAGACTACGATAAAAATAAATTCACTAATTACCTTATCGAAGTTCCATTTGAGTTTCGCTGGAGAACATCAACTGCTACCGATTATAATTTTTGGAGAATATATACCGGTTTTAAAATGGGGTACATTGTTTATAATTCATCAAAATTTGAAAGTGCCTCTGGAGATATCAGGTTATCACAGATTGATGATATAAACCGAATTCAATACGGTCTGACCTTAAGCGTCGGTTATGCCAATATAAGTTTCCATGTATATTATGCTTTAAATAATGTTTTTGATGCCAGCGCACTAGTTGAAAGTACCGGAGAACCAGTGGACATGAATGCCATTAAAATTGGCCTTATGTTTTATATTCTTTAAGCTTAGCTTTCTAAATCAATATGATTGTTATGAGAGTATGGTTTTTGAAATCATTCAAAATCCAAGCTGGAAGCATAATTAAAATGGTTCTATATCCAATAGTTTAGAATTATTAGTTGAGGCAGCGAACCAACTACTAATCCAGCCATAAGTTCCTTTGGCGTATGAGCTCTTAAATGCAATCTTGAGGTGGATATTGCTCCTAGAACAATGCACATCATAGCTATAGTGCCGTTGATATTTATTTTGAAATGAATACTTAGGGCTATGGCAAACATAAAGAATCCTGAAGCACCAATCACATGTATGCTGGCCTTAAAATTAAATATAGCTAAGCCAAGGCATGCAATCGTGGATATCAGGATGCCAAGAAAAAAAAAGAAAAGCTCGGGTAGCTCATCAAAGGTTAGCACCCTATTAATAATCAATATTATAAGAATACTGTTTATAAACAGCGGAATTCGCCGCTCATTTGTCGATTTCAAATGAATGGATTCTACTTTTTTAATTGTCCTTAGTAGAAAATAAAGTAAAATAGGTAAAATAATGGTGAGGATGCTAATTGAAAACACCTTAGCGTAAATTAGGGCATCTGGCACATATTTGGGAGATTTATGGAAATAAAAAACCACCCCAAGGAGCGGCATTAAAAGCGGATGAAAAATATAGGATATGGATTTGAGAAGGTGGTGCATCAAATCTTTTTTCGAAGTCGGGCTACAGAAATATCCAGTTGTTCCCTATATTTCGCAACTGTTCGTCGAGCAATGGGATACCCTTTTTCCTTTAGGATATTTGAGAGCTTTTCATCAGTTAAGGGTTTTCTCTTATCCTCTTCCTCAATTACGGTCTCCAGAATTTTTTTGATTTCCCGGGTTGAGACCTCTTCGCCCTGATCATTGGTCATGGATTCACTAAAAAATTCCTTTATGAGTTTGGTGCCATAAGGAGTATCAACGTATTTGCTATTGGCCACACGCGAAACAGTTGATACGTCCATATCAATTTTATCAGCAATATCCTTTAAAATCATGGGGCGCAACTTTCTTTCGTCACCAGTAAGAAAATAGGCTTTCTGATAATGCATAATGGTGCTCATGGTAACAAAAAGAGTCTGTTGGCGTTGTTTGATGGCTTCAATAAACCACTTAGCGGCGTCCAATTTCTGCTTGATAAACATCACCGCATCCTTTTGCGACTTACTTTTTTCCTTGGCGGCTTTATAACCTTTCATCATGTTGCTATACTCTCTTGAAACGTGAAGTTCTGGAGCATTTCTGCCATTTAGGGTAAGCTCCAACTCTCCGTCAACAATTTTGATGGCGAAGTCTGGAACAACCTGTTCTACAATACGATTGTTACCTGAGTACGATCCACCTGGTTTTGGGTTAAGCTTTTCAATTTCCTCAATGGCATCGCGCAACTGGGTTTCGGTAATATCAAATTTCTGTATTAATTTTTGATAGTGTTTTTTAGTGAATTGATTGAAGGCATTATCAATGATGTCTATCGCAAGCTCTACATCTGGAGTTTTCTCTTTTCTATGTAATTGTATGCTTAAGCATTCCTGTAGATGTCGTGCACCCACCCCAGCCGGGTCAAGTTTGTGAACTTTATGCAATACCTTTTCAATCTCTTCCTCGGTGGTAAAAATGTTCTGGGTAAAGGCCAAATCGTCCATAATGTCGCTCAATGCTCTCCTAATGTACCCGCTCTCATCAACGCTACCCACTAAGAACTCGGCGATTTCCCTTTCCTCATCTGAAAGTCTAAAGGTATTAAGCTGGTTTCTTAAATGTTGGTTAAATGAGGTACCTGCAGCGTAAGGCACGCTTTTTTCTTCATCATCGGCGCTGTAGTTGTTAGCCCTGGTGCGATAATCTGGTATGTCATCATCACTCAAATAATCATCAACGTTGATGTCTTCGGCCTCGATGGTTTCGTTATCGTTGTAATCGTCTTCAGAATTATTGAACTCGTCGAGATTATCCTCAAACTCATCCTTGGTTTCCTTACCGCTCTCAAGCGCCGGATTCTCCTCTAATTCCTGTTTCAAACGTTGTTCAAATGCTTGGGTAGGCAATTGAATCAACTTCATCAGCTGGATTTGCTGAGGTGATAATTTCTGCGAAAGTTTAAATTGTAAGTACTGCTTGAGCATTTATATTATAAAATAATGTCTAAGAGTAAAGTTAAAAAAACTATCGGGATTGCGGTATGTGTTGAGGTTGTTTTAAGAAAAGGAGCCGAAGAAGTTGAAAATAAGAAATGAAAGATGAGAAATTAGTCGTTAAATCTCGGTTACACAACAAAGAACAAAGAACAAAGAACAAAGAACAAAGAACAAAGAACAAAGAACAAAGAACAAAGAACAAAGAACCACGAGACAATAGCCATGGGCCAGGACCAGAAAACATATAATCTTGGTCTTAAATCAATACTAACATACATGCTTTTATTACCTAAAACTCGGCATTCTGCGGCGTGCGTGGATAAGGGATTACATCGCGTATATTACCCATTCCCGTAGCAAACATGACCAAACGTTCAAAACCTAGGCCAAAGCCCGAATGTACCGCCGTACCGTATTTACGTAAATCCAGATACCACCAGAGTTCCTTTTCATCAATGTCAAGAACTTTCATTTTGTTTTTTAAAACATCCAAACGCTCCTCACGCTGTGAACCACCGACCATTTCACCTATACCGGGGAAAAGGATATCCATGGCGCGAACGGTTTTACCATCCTCATTCAATCGCATGTAAAATGCCTTGATGTTTGCAGGATAATCAAAAAGGATGACCGGGCATTTAAAGTGTTTTTCAACCAGAAAGCGTTCGTGCTCGCTTTGTAAATCAGCACCCCAGTTTTCAATGAGGAATTTGAACTTTTTCTTCTTGTTGGGTTTGGAGTTTTTGAGTATCTCAATCGCTTCGGTATAGGTGACACGCTTAAAATTGTTATCAACTACAAATTTTATTTTTTCAATAAGCGGCATTGGAGAGCGTTCGGCTAGGGGTTTGGATTTTTCTTCATCCATTAAACGTTTTTCCAAAAACTTCAAATCCTCTAGGTTGTTTTCTAAAACATAGCCGAGTACGGATTTCATAAAATCTTCTGCCAAATCCATGTTACCATCCAAATCCATGAAGGCCACTTCTGGCTCAATCATCCAGAATTCAGCTAAATGGCGTGAGGTGTTTGAGTTTTCGGCCCTAAAGGTGGGTCCGAATGTATAGACTTTACCGAGTGACATGGCGTAGGTTTCAGCTTCTAATTGTCCCGAAACGGTTAAGTTGGTTTCCTTGCCGAAGAAGTCCTTTTTATAATCTACATTTCCTTGGTCGTCCAAAGGCGGATTTTTGGCATCCAGGGCACTTACCCGAAACATTTCACCGGCACCTTCGGCATCACTGCCGGTAATGATTGGGGTGTGCATGTTATAAAATCCGTTTTGAGTAAAATAGTTGTGAACGGCAAACGAGAGTGCAGAGCGTAATCGCATTACTGCGCTAAACGTATTGGTTCTCGTGCGTAAGTGAGCGTTATCCCGCAAAAATTCCATTGAGTGCTTTTTTGGCTGTATAGGATACTCATCGGGATGAGAATCGCCTAATATTTCAATTGAATTGACTTGTATCTCTACATTCTGGCCCTTTCCCTGGCTTTCCACCAATTCACCTTTTATAGAGACGGCCGCCCCAGTGGTTATACGTTTAAGAATATCTTCATCTGTATTTTCAAAATCCACTACACATTGAATATTGTTTAAGGTAGAGCCATCGTTGAGCGCAATAAATCTATTGGCTCGAAATGTTCTTACCCAGCCTTTAACTTCAACAGGTTGAAGACTTATATCCTTAGTTAGTAATTGTGAAACGGTAAAACTCATATCAGCTTAAAATTTTTACAAATATAAATTAGTTAATGGATATTTCGTCCTCATCATCCTTTGGAATAATGTTTATGCTGGGCTCCCGCATCACATCCTTATTAGCAATGCTCCTCTCAAGTGCCAATAATAACGACGGTAATAATAAAAGGTTGGAGAGCATGGCAAACAATAATGTTGCCGAAACTAATGCCCCCAAGGCCACCGTGCCGCCAAAATTTGAAATAATAAACACGCTAAAACCAAAGAACAGCACAATCGAGGTATAGAACATACTTACCCCCGTTTCCCTTAGCGCCCTAAATACAGATTTTCTAATTTTCCAGTGGTTGGCTTGTAGCTCTTGGCGGTATTTTGCGAGAAAATGTATGGTATCATCTACAGATATACCAAAGGCAATACTAAACACTAAGATTGTTGAGGGTTTTATTGGTACGCCTACAAATCCCATTAGCCCAGCCGTGATTACCAGCGGTAGGATATTGGGTATCAACGATACAATAATCATTTTAAAAGACCTAAACATATAGGCCATAAACAGTGAAATTAGCACAATTGCTAAAGACAATGAAATCGCCAGATTCTTTACCAAATATTTTGTGCCTTTTTGAAAGACTAGTGCCTTGCCGGTCATTATAACATTGTAACGCTCCTCTGGAAATTCCTTGCTTATTTTAGCCTTTAGGTCTTCTTCAATACGTTCTATCTTCTCGGTACTAACATCCCTTAAAAAGGTAGTAATGCGTGCATATTGCCCAGTACTATCAACAAAATTCTTCAACAAATCAACGTCTGATGAAGAGTTTTTGGCATAAGAAAGAATAAAGCTGTTTTCTTGGCTTGTTGGTAATTGATAGTATTTAGGATTACCGTTATAGTAGGCCTGCTTGCTATACTTAACTAAACTTACTATTGAAATGGGTCGTGATAATTCAGGCATCTCACTAATCAACTCCTCCAAGCGTTCCATACGTTTTAGAGTGGCAAGTTTCATAACGCCCTTTTTGCGTTTGGTATCTACCATGATTTCAACCGGCATGATACCGTTAAATTGCTCTTCAAAAAACCTGATATCCTTGAAAAATTCAGTTTCCTGGGGCATATCCTCAATGAGGCTTCCAGAAATCTTGATTTGATAAATCCCGATGATGCCACCAATTATCAAGGATAGCGCTATGGCGTAAATGGCAATTTTCTGTTCGCGCACCATGCGAACTGTCCAATCTACAAATGCTCCAATCCATCGCTTATTTAGATGTTCTAGATGGCGCTCTTTCGGGTAGGGCAAAAATGTGTATATAATGGGAATTACAAGAAGGCAAAGAATAAATATGGCGAGAATGCTCAGCGAAGCAACGACGCCAAATTCGGTAAGCAACTTACTTTCTGTTAATATGAAAGTCGCAAAACCCGAGGCCGTGGTTACGTTGGTCATTAATGTTGCGTTACCCACCTTAGTTATTACCCGTTGAAGGGATTTCACCTTGTTACCGTGTAATTTTACTTCATGCTGATATTTGTTGATTAGGAAAATACAGTTGGGAACGCCAATGACGATTATCAACGGCGGAATCAAAGCCGTTAACACCGTTATCTCGTACTTTAGGAGACCAATAATACCAAAGGTCCACATTACGCCTACGCAAACTACAATCAATGAAATGAGGGTTGCCCTAAATGATCTAAAGAACAAAAAGAAAATCAACGACGTCACTAACAGGGCCGCTCCTATAAAAAGACCGATTTCATCCACGATATTCTGGGAATTAAGGGTTCTTATGTAGGGCATTCCAGAAATTCTTACGTCTAGCTGCTCCCTGTTTTCAAAAGCGGTTACAGTATTGAGCAGGTCAACCATAATAAAGGTCTTACGTGCCTCGGTATTAACAATTTCCTTTTTAAGATAAATTGCAGTTCTAACTGTTTTTGTTTCGGTATTGAATAGGAAATTTTCGTAAAAGGGATATTGGTTAAAGAGTTCGTTCTCAAGCTCCTCAACCTGTGTTTGGGAGTTTAAACTATCTGCTATAATTGGTTCTAGGTCAAATCTTTCGGCTGTGTTGTTCTTGACCAGCTTTTGTAATTCGCTTATGGATATTACGGTTTCAACCGCGTCAAAGGATTTGAATTTTTCAGAAAGACGATTCCAGGCGTTTAATTTTTCCACCGTAAAAAGTGAAGAATCCCTTACACCAATGACTACGAGATTGCCTTCCTCACCAAAGACCTCCAAAAACTCGTTATAGGTTTGATTTACTGGGTGGTCATCTGGTAATAAATTGGCTTCGGAGTAGGTGAAGCGCATGTATTTCCACTGGGAACTAAAAAAAATAGTTGCCAATATGATAATAACCAGAATACCAATTTTATTGCGAAGTATAATTCTAGCAATTGCCTCCCAAAATCCTCCTGAGTTTAATTTTGACATTTACAGCTTTAAAGGTTGGCAAAGTTAGGAAAAAGCTAAGGTAAAAAAACTGAGTTCTGAAATTATATTGTAGCCTTATTTTGTATTATAAACTGATATTAAAGGTAAATTTAAAAGCGATATTGTCTTCCCAATTTGGGAGGTGATAGCCACCGTAGCGATATGCGAAACTAAGACCAAATCCAAAGAGCAGTTTATTGATTTCTAGACCTGCTTCAGAATAGCCTTTGTTCAAGGTGCCGAATTCAATGTTTTGATGGCGTTCAATGTCGTGCATGTCACCAAGGGCAAAACGGGAAATAAGAACCAATTGGGGTTTGAAGCTTTCTGAAATATTAAAAGGCTTTAGATAATGCTTAAGCTGAAGGGTGGCAAAGCGGTCTGAGAAAAACTCGTTGAAAAACATGGTTTCAAAACTATTTATTCCAGCTACAGAAAACCGTTGGAGTATTGTTTCTTTCCTAATATTATTGGGGTAGGCATGGTATAAATGGGTGAGTGGGGTTTTTCCGGTAGCGATACCCGTTGTAAGTACTGCCAAGGTGAAATTTTCTTTTGCGTACTTAATTTTGTGTATGGTTCTAAAATCTGTTTTAAAAAAATTAAAATCGCCCTCAATCAGATTCTTGAAACTTTGGGTTAATTGCAGTGTGAATTTGGGATAACCGTCCTTGGTCTCAACCATTTGCTCATCCTTAAGCTCAAATTCGCTAAATGGGCTCCATTGAAAGGAGGCCTTGGCCGCGGAGATATCCCAGTTTCGAAAATCCCGTCCATCGACCCGAAATATATAATTATAAGTGGGACTTATGTCACTTACTGCAAGTTCCAGCTCCGAAAGTAAACCATTGGAAATTTTATGCTCAAGATTTACAGCCCGGGTAATATGCCGATGAAACAAATCAATATTGAGCAGCCTGGGTTCAAAAAAAGAAAAGAACCGTTTGTCTGTAAGAAAGTTTGAACTTCCAGTTTCGGTTAAATCATCAGTATAGGAAAGGTTTAACCATGTTTCGGTTTTTTCATTAAGTCTGGCACCTCCACCAATTCTGTACTTAAATTGATCATCCCTAAAACCGTAAACCAAATAGCTGTTAATGCGATATTTTTTTGAGAAACCGTCGTTGGTGACACCGCCCAGACCGGTTCGCACGCCTTCGTATTGGTTGTATTTTATTAAGTATCTAAGATCAATGTTAAGAAACTTTGTTGGTAAATAGCCGTTACCTAATTGTTTGATAAATTGTTTTTTGCTTAAGGTATCAACGACAACTTCGGTTGAATCAATTTCGGAAGGAGGTATTTGGGCAGCTATCCTTAAAGCAATTAAAAACGTAATTAAAAATAATAACTGCTTGCGCATTGAGGGATTTTAAATGTTTGATGGCAAAAAAAAGCGACTTATACAGTCGCCATTTTATGTTTAAACAGTCATGATTTCTTTTTCCTTGATGTCATAGATATGATCTACTTTACTCACATATTTATCGGTTATTTCCTGTACATCAATTTCGGCATTGGCTTTTAAATCCTCTGATGCATCGTCCAGATCCTTTATTTCATTGTTGGCGTCTTTTCTGGCATTTCTAATGCCTACTTTAGCATCCTCGGCTTCGGCCTTAGCTTGTTTTGAAAGGTTTTTACGCCTCTCCTCGGTAAGCGGCGGGACGTTGATTATAATGTAATCACCGTTGTTCATAGGGTTGAGGCCCACGTTGGCGTTCATTATGCCGCGCTCAATTTCCTGAAGCATATTTTTCTCCCAGGGCTGTACCGTTATTGTTCTGCCATCTGGTGTATTTACATTTGCAACTTGATTGAGCGGCGTTTGGGAGCCATAATAATCAACCATTACACTGCCAAGCATAGCAGGGCTTGCCTTACCTGCTCTAATATTTACGTATTGTTTTTCAAGATGCTTTATGGCGGCATCCATGGATTCTTTCATGGAATCCAAAATAAATTTTATGTCTTCGTTCATCTTTTTAAACTTTTATATCATTAAAGTACCAATCTTTTACTTAAAGATTGACTTTAGTGCCAATTTTTTCGCCTGTAATCACTTTTTTGAGATTTCCCTTCTTGTTCATGTCAAAAACAATTATGGGAAGCTTATTTTCTTGACTTAGGGTAAATGCTGTCGTATCCATGACCTTTAGCCCTTTTCTTAAAACATCATCAAATGAAATATGGTCGAATTTTATGGCGTTCAAATCTTTTTCTGGGTCGGTATTGTAAATACCGTCAACTCTTGTGCCCTTAAGAATTACGTCTGCCTCAATCTCAATGGCTCTTAAAACTGCTGCCGAATCTGTGGTGAAATAGGGGTTGCCGGTTCCACCTCCGAAAATTACAACTCTTCCTTTTCTTAAATGGCTCATCGCCTTTCGTCTAATGAACGGCTCTGCGACCTCATTTATTTTAATCGCGGTTTGTAATCTGGTTTTTATATCGGCATCTTCAAGCGCATTCTGCAGTGCCAGGCCATTAATTACCGTTGCCAACATACCCATGTAATCCCCTTGTACCCTGTCCATACCATTCATGGCACCAGCTACGCCCCTAAAGATGTTTCCTCCACCAATTACAATTGCAACTTCAACTCCAAGCTCGGTAATTTCCTTAATATCCTTGGCGTATTCGGAGAGTCTTTCAGGATCTATGCCATACTGACGGGAACCCATCAGCGCTTCACCAGAGAGCTTTAGGAGAATTCTTTTGTATTTCATGTATTAATCTCTATTGTTTTTAAGGTCACATGTAGTTGGCCATTATTCTTTCCCTTTTGCGATAAAATGGTAACATGCTTGTTTTATAATTGGCGCAGGGTCGAATTTCAGCAAATATAAGGATTATTGTAATTTACAATGTTGAATTTTTTCCATAAAAAAACCTCTCGTGTAGGAGAGGTTTTGATAGTATTTTTAGGATATTATCCAACAGTCACGCGCTTAAATCCTGTGATTTCAACATCACCGTAAGTCTTGACGTATTCTGCTACGGTTTTCTTTTCGTCCTTAATAAATTTTTGATCCAATAAACACTGCTCTTGATCCAAGGTAGTATTATCTGATATAAAACGCTGCATTTTACCGGGCAGAATTCTATCCCAGATTTTTTCTGGTTTACCTTCAGCTTTCAATTCCGCTTTTGCGGCCTCCTCTGCTTCTGCTAAAACCTCTGGTGTTAATTGGGCCATTGAAATGTATTTTGGTACATTTTTCTTGGTTTTGCCTAAACGCTCAAGCTCTATATTGTCTTTTTCAATTGCTGCGATGCGCGCTTCGGTTTCAGAGGTAATATAAGCCTGGTCAAAATCCTTGTAAGATAGTGTTGTAGCTCCCATTGAGGCTACTTGCATCGCTAGATCCTTAACTAAGGTTTCGGCGTTTTCAACTTTAGAGGATAGTCCAACCAATGCGGCAATCTTATTGATGTGAACGTACTGCCCTACGTAAGGTGCGTCTAACTTTTCAAAGGCATTGATTTCTAGTTTCTCTCCAATAACGCCGGTTTGCTCGGTCAATTTTTCTGAAACGGTCATGCCCTTAAACTCCGCATCCAAAAACGCCTTTTTAGAGTCGTGATGTATTGCTGTCTCTGCAAGCTCGTTGGCCAGTGCCACAAAATTTTCGTTTTTTCCCACGAAATCCGTTTCGCAGCCTAAAACCATAGCAACACCAGATGTATTGTCGTCATTAAGTTTAGCAATAGCTGCACCCTCAGACGAATCCCTGTCGGCTCGTTTTTCTGCAACTTTTTGACCTTTTTTTCTGAGTACTTCAATGGCTTTGTCAAAATCACCTTCAGCTTCGACCAAGGCTTTTTTGCAATCCATCATCCCGGCACCGGTGGCCTGTCTCAATTTATTTACTTCTGCGGCTGTTACTTTAACCATGTTATGTTTGTTTAATTTTTGGTTTAAAAAAAGTCGTTCAATCTAATTTCACAAAGAAAAAAATTAAACGACTTATTTATATTTCGAAATTGTTATTCTTCTTCGTTAGCAGCTACCTTATCATCTGCTTTGGCCTTGGCTTTCTTTTCTGGCTTGGTATCGCCATCGGCCTGCTCGGCTTTAGCTTTTGGAGCCTCCTCTTTATTTGATTTAGCTTTAGCTTCTTTTTGGACTTCCTTTTTTGCCTCTGCTGATTTTTCAGTTTTAGCATCCTTGTCGGCTTTATCTGATTTTCTTTCAGCAAGACCATCAGCTACGGCAGAAGCGACTACAGACATTATTCTTTCGATTGACTTAGATGCATCATCATTTGATGGGATTAAGTAATCTACTTCCCTTGGGTCTGAATTGGTGTCAACCATCGCAAAAATAGGAATGTTCAATTTCTGGGCTTCCTTAATGGCAATGTGCTCACGCTTAATGTCAACTACAAATAATGCTCCTGGTAAACGGGTCATATCTGAAATAGAGCCCAGGTTTTTTTCAAGCTTTGCCCTTTGGCGATTAACTTGAAGACGCTCTTTCTTAGAAAGCGAGTTGAAGGTACCATCTTTTTTCATTCTATCGATAGCTGCCATTTTCTTGACCGCTTTTCTAATCGTAACAAAATTGGTCAACATCCCACCAGGCCATCTTTCTGTGATATACGGCATGTTTACACTGCTGGCTTTTTCTGCCACAATGTCCTTTGCTTGTTTTTTTGTAGCTACAAAAAGAATTTTCTTTCCTGAAGCTGCAATTTTGTGAAGAGCCTCCCCAGTTTCCTTAATTTTTGCTTGGGTCTTGTAGAGGTTGATGATATGGATGCCATTACGCTCCATATAAATGTAGGGCGCCATATTTGGGTCCCATTTTCTTGTGAGGTGGCCAAAGTGAACACCTGCATCGAGTAAATCTTTTACTGCTACTGCTTCCATTTTAATTTTAGTTTACGTTCTTATTACTTTAATTAGCAATGATAAAGTGGTTTCTGCCAGTTGGCGGGTCGCCTCTATCATTTAGATGCTAAACTTTTGCCCAATTTTTATTTAGGGCGTTTTAAACAAATCTGTTCCAACTTAAATATTAGAACAGACTTGTTTTTACTTTTGAATTTGCAAATCCCGAATTTCCTGGACAGCAAATAAAACTTACAACGGATACCCTTGTAAATGTTTTGGGGATTAACGTTTAGAGAACTGGAATTTTTTACGCGCTTTCTTCTGACCGAATTTTTTGCGTTCTACCATTCTTGGGTCTCTCGTCAATAATCCTTCTGGCTTTAATATTCCTCTGTTTTCTGCATCAAGCTCGCACATTGCGCGGGATAATGCTAAACGTATGGCTTCGGCTTGACCGGTTATCCCGCCGCCGAAGACATTTATAGTAATATCAAAGTTGCCATCATTGTTAGTCATGGCCAAAGGTTGGTTTACTTTATACTGCAAAGTTGCAGTGGTAAAATAATCTGCCATGTCTTTTTTGTTCACCGTGATATTGCCTTTTCCCTCGGCAAGGTACACACGGGCAACAGCCGTCTTTCTACGGCCGATTTTGTGAATTACTTCCATTAGTTGACTTCGTTTAGATTAATTGTTTTTGGCTTAAGAGACTCATGCTTATGCTCATTACCAACAACAACGTTTAAATTACGGAACAACGCAGAACCTAATTTATTTTTAGGTAGCATGCCCTTAACAGATTTTTCTACGAGCCTTGCTGGGTCTTTCCCAAACAATTCTGTCGCAGTTAAACTTCTTTGACCACCTGGATAGCCGGTGTGACGGATGTAAGTTTTATCCTTCCACTTGTTTCCGGTTAAGTTGATTTTCTCTGCATTGATAACAATCACGTTATCGCCACAATCAACATGTGGTGTGAAGTTTGGCTTGTGTTTGCCCCTTAAAAGTATTGCTACTTTAGAAGCTAAACGCCCTAGCGTTTGATTTTCAGCATCGACCAAAACCCACTCCTTATTGACGGTTTTGTTGTTGGCTGAAATCGTTTTGTAGCTTAATGTGTCCACACGTTTTGATTTACATCACGCTATCCCAGCGCGATTAGTTAAACTTTCCTCTTTCAAAAAGAGTTTGCAAATTTACGATAAATACCATGACAACCAAACCATAACAAATCTTTTTTTGTATGTTGTACAGCCTTGTTTTTGGCTGGTGGATTAAGAATTAGATGTACCAATATTGATTTTGTATTTAATGTGCTAAAGAGTTTAGATTTTTTAGACATATAGTGGGTTAAGAATTATCTTTGCACTTTTATGAAATTAGGATTAAAAGACATACTTATTATCTCGAGACCAAGATTCTGGACGTATGTTATGGGCACGTTTTTGGTTGGGATGGTTGCATCTGGTAATCCTCTTGACTATGAGACAGAAACCATACTTACCTTAGTTGTTCTAGGTATTTTTTTCTCGCTTCCTGCTAACTTGTTTATTTACGGGGTTAATGATATTTTTGATTATGAAACCGATAGGCTTAATAATAAAAAAACAAGTTATGAAAAACTGTTGATGCCAGAGGAGCACAAAAAACTGTCAGTGATGATTGGTTTTTTTCTGTTTCCCTTTATCAGTTTGTTGTTCTTTACAAATATATACTGTTTGCTGGCAGTGGCGATTTTTCTATTTACGGGGTTTTTCTACTCGGCCAGGCCGATAAGGGCAAAAAGTAAACCGCCGTTGGACATTCTCTTTTCATCAATTATCTACGTATCCCCTGCGGTAATTGGCTATTTAGCTACGGATAATTATAACTTGGATTGGTTACCAGTCCTAGCTGGATTAATTTGGGCATCCGCTATGCAAACCTATTCAGCCGTGCCGGATATAAATGCCGATAGAATGGCAGGCGTGAAAACCTTGGCGACACAGTTAGGAGAACGACGTGCGCTATTATTTTGCTTAGTAGCCTTTGCTGTCTCAGCGCTTATTGGCTTTTTCTACGTGGGTTATGTCTCACTCGCATTTGGCGTTATTTACGTCACTCTTATGATGCTTAGTATCTTTAAGAAAGATAAGGTCTTTAAATACTACACCTATTTCCCCCTAATTAATACTTTTTTTGGGGCAGTGCTTTACTTTTATCTTTTCTTAAGTTTATTTTAGATTTAAAGGTTGTTTAATGGATGTGGATTTGAAATGCCAGCAATTCGCTTGTAGGCCAATTCGGCCGAAATCAAACAAATTGGCATACCAATTCCGGGACTTGTTCCTGCACCAACGTAATACAGGTTTTCAACTTTTTTACTTTTGTTCTGGGGTCTTGCCAAAGTTTGCTTTAAGGTATGCGCCAAACCTAATGCCGTGCCTTTATAGGCATTATAATCCCTTTTGAAATCGTCGCTCCAGTAAGACCGTTCGTAAACAATATAATCTTCAAAATCCGGTAGGCTGAAATCCTTTTTTATCATGGCTAAGATAGTCTCACGGTAATTTGACATATCGCTCTCACTTAATTCCAATCCGGGTGGAATCGGGACCAAAACAAAAAGATTATCTGTATTTGGAGGTGCCAAGGATTCATCAGTTTCGGTTGGCTTACAAATATAGTAGCTTGGGTCGTTGGGCAATCTAGGCGTGTCAAACAGTTCCTTAAAATTCTGTTTCCAGTCTGAACCAAATCTGAGATTGTGATGACTCAGCTCTTCAATCTTACGGTCGAGCCCGAGATACATGATGAATGCGCTGGGACTAAGGGTTCGCTTCTCCCAATATTTTTCAGGGTAGGTCTGGTGTTTTTTGTCTAATAGTTTAGTTTCCGTAAACCACATATCGGCATTTGAAACTACGATATCCGCATTCAATTCCTCGCCATTTTCCAATAAAACACCATTGGCCTTTCCATTTTCAACTAAAATTTTAGATACGGGCTTATTGGTGATAAATCTGCTACCGCAGGTTTCATTAAGCTTGACCAAGGTGTTAATTATTTCATAGATGCCGCCCTTAGGGAAATAGACTCCCATTTCAAAATCTATAAAGTTCATCATGTTATAAAGGGCAGGAGTTTTGGCAGGATCTGAACCTAAAAAGACCAAGGTGTACTCCAAGATTTTTTTGAGTCTATCGCTTTCAAACCACTTGTTAAGGTAAGACTCCATGGTTTGAACAGGATTGAGTTCAATCCCTTTTTTTATAAGCTTGGGATTGAGAAAATCCCAACTAAACCCCAAATTACGATACATGAAGTAATGTTTCGCCATGGCGTACTGCTCTCCAGAGCGCTTAAGGTATTCTTTTAACTTTGGGGTTACGCCTGGCTCCAGTTTTTCAAACAGCGGCAAATCTTTCTCTAGGTCAGAATGTATATCTACCACTGGCATTTTCTCGTCATCTGAAAAGAAAACCCGATAGGACGGGGATAGTTTGATAAGCTCTAAATGGTCTGTAACTTTTTCCCCAAGAAGATTGAAATACTGCTCAAATACATCGGGCATCAGGTACCAAGACGGACCCATATCAAAGGTATAGCCTTTGGCTTTTAAAATATTGGCCCGTCCCCCAAGATTTTGATTCTTCTCGATGACGGTTACCTCGTAGCCGGTTTTAGACAATAAGGCGGCAACTCCCAAACCTCCTATCCCTGAACCAATGACAATGACTTTCTTTTTCATAATACCAAATTCATAATACCAAAAATACCTGCCATAATTTAAGTAGGCAAGACTTTATGCCTAAATTAGTATTGGAAAATGTAAAAAGGTAAGGACATTTGGAAAGTCTGCGAAATCCTTAGGGAAAATAGTCTAATGTACGAATTAAATAAAAAAACGATGAAAGAAAATTGATTAAGATTTTCTTTCATCGTATTACAAAAACATAAGTAGTTATAGCTTTTTCTTTTAGTAATCTATGAGCTTACCTAGACCTTACATATTATGAGACAATAAATAAACTTGCAATAGCTTCTGCCTCGGCACCAGTTAGAGTTTCATCGTAAGCTTCTGTTGAAGCATCTAGACTAAATGGAGAGCCATCACCTAAGGTTCTTACATCAATGCCAGCCTGAGTTACATTTTCCTCACCATCATAAACAGCCTGGGTTTGTTGTGGCATGTTTGGACCTCTTTCATTTCTTACAATCCAACCCTTTAGATTTCTTATTCTTCTAATTTCAGAAGCATGTCTGGCCTCAACCGAATGGATTTGCAGCCCGACCGTTAGAAAATCTGAGCCCTGAAGGTTTCCTGCCTGCCCTTTGTAAGCTCTAACACCCGTATCTTCGAATGCCTGAGCTAAAGCCAATAATTGGGCGTAAGCATCATCCTGTCCCGTCCCATTCTCATTAAAGGGGTCAAAGGCTCCTCCTGCTGTAAAATCAAATACTGGTTTTTCAATTGGCGTTGCACCGGCACCCTCTAAACCTTGTATTAAAAAATCTACGTGCGCTTGCTCATGTTTGGATATTTGTTCGTAAACAATTTCAACCGCAGGATCTGTGATAACGCCAGATGCCAAGGCCAAATCGTAAAATTCGTCTTCTAAATATTCTAATGTTAAAGCCAATTGTAAAGCAGATACCGGATCGGAGCTAGTTTGGTAGGCATAAGATTTGTTGGGCATTGAGGCTAAGCCTAAGGGAATAGCTGCCATAGCCGCTTTTTTACTTAGTGAACCTAAAGTTCCAAACATATCCCTTCTGGAAGATTTTTTTTCCTCGAGGCTTTCGTTGGTAAATTCGTCTAAAAATTTTATAATATTCATATTGTATGTCTTTATTGATTAATATGTGATTAAGGTAACTCGTTTGCAGTAAAAGGCGTGGTGATAAAACCAGTATTACCTAAAGCGGTTATAACTTCTGAAGGGTCTCTGGCAATATCCAATCCCGTAACTGAATCTACAATATCATCACCGGCGAAGTCTGCTGAACCAGGATTTAATAGCGTTCTTATTGCTGAGGCGTGTCTAGCTTCTACAGACACAATTTTACCAGCAAGCACTAAAAAATCAGGGTTTGAAAGTAATCTTCCAGCTCCATTATAGGCAGAAACGCCCGTATCTTCGAGGGTTTTAGCAGTTTCCAAAACTTCAGTCCGGCTGTCAAAGTTGAGATTGCCGTAATCGAATTCCAAATCTGGAAGTTTGGCCATCATATCACTCCCAACTGCTGCGGAAATTGCTGCACTAAATAACTCTCTATGGTTTACCTCGTGATTATATAAGTCCTCAAGTAATACCTTTTCAATTTCGTTGGCGCCACTCCAATACGCGCCATTGAGTACCTTGGTGTAAAAATCAGCTTCGAGTTGCTCAAGCGCATAGGCATAATTCAATACCCCAAGATCACCGGCTCCAAGATCAAAAACTTGTGGATCTGGTCCAGGGTCAGGCGTATTTATAGCATCATCATCATCGCTGCAAGCCATGAGTAAACCAGATCCCAATACGGCCATACCGCTCAATTTCAAGAAACGGCGTCTATTTTTTGAAGTCCCGTGTGGTGACGTACTTACCTTTAATACATTCTTTTTCTTCATAATAAATAATTGTTTATGGTTATTAAAGCTTTTGATTACAATGGTTTCTGACCATTACACTAATACAAACGGTATATCACGCAGCTCGGTTTTTTGTTTAACAGTTATTAACACAAAAAACACGATAGAACAAAGAAAACAGAAGATAGAGCACAAAAATTGGCGTCATTTATTGAAATATCCGCAATAGTCGAGATTTTATGCTTTTTTAAAAATCAAATATGTGTAATCATGAAAGTTGATTATAAACGGTTTCGTAGGACGTAATTTCTTGAAAAAGAAAAACCGCATTAAAATTAATGCGGTTTAGAATTTAGCAATGTTTTATTAAATAAATCAGTGCTGTGGAAGTCTTCCCTGTTTGGTATTTTCCTCTTTATTAGCATCTGAGCTTGCAGCTAGGGCAATGGCTAGAATTGCAATTTCCACTAATAGAATAGCGATTTTTACTTTCTTGTTTTTTGTGGCCGCAGAAGTAAGGCCTAAAATTTTAGTAATTATCATTGGTTCTTATGCTTATGCGTTATCTCTGGGTTGGTGAATTTCACGACGGTCTTTTTCTTGATGGTTGATATCCCTACCATCAACCTCCCTTTCATTGATAGCTGCCTCTGAGCGACGTGTATTCTTCTTTTCAAGTTCCTCTTTATGTTTTTTATTGCTTTCCATAATGGTTTATTTTAATTTATGATTAAATTACGCTTAATCGGCTTAAGCCTTGAACGGCAAAGACAAACATGTTGACTCAAAACACTTATTTCCCTTTAATATTGATTTGTACTTTATGAAGACTAAAATTAAACCTCTAATTTTTGGTCTATTTTTAAAATCGGCCGTTTTTTAGATTGTTTTTATTATTTCTTAACCTGAATTATGGTTTTTACATCATTCAGAGTTATTCAAAAATATACTTTTAACATCCTAAATCTCGGAATAAAAAACCAAGAAGATTCAACTATATTAAAAATATGCGTATTAATACTAGTATTATTGTTTAGTAACGCATGCAACGATGATGACGATAACGTGCCAACTAATCCCGTTGACCAACTACCACCAGCTACCCAAAGCCGGCTAATACTTTTGGCTGCCTTTTAGACGGCGAGCCTTTTATACCTAGAGGAGGAACAAACCCTTTGGATTGTCAATATCAATTATTAAATGGAGTATGATATTATCAATTATAAGGAAAAAAGAGAAATCAAACGTTTAATTAAATTTTGATAGGGTTATCAACATTGGCGAAGGAGATTGAAGAAGGTGTAACATTTCAATTGATTGAAGAATTTGATGGAAATGCTAGTGGTCTATATGGTTTTATTGGCTCATTTAGTTTTACTGTTACTCAAAGTTCAGGCGAAATGACGATTACTGAATTGGATATGAGTGAACAAATTGTTTCAGGAACCTTTTTTTGATGTTATTGACGAGAATGGCGAACTAAGGGGGATAAGAGATGTGCGTTTTGATTTACAATTCACACAGTAAAAAAGCCCAGCGGCAATTTGGCTTCAATCAGAATAAAATATCCAATTCCTTTTTGAGAGACTCCTGCTAATGCAGGAACTTTAATGCGCCTCCAACCAATTCTGACCAATCCCAATTTCAACGTCTAAAGGGACATCCATTTTATAGGCATTTTCCATTTCGGTTTTTATTAGGGTTTTCATCTCTTCAAGTTCAGGTTTGTAAACATCAAAAACCAGTTCATCGTGAACCTGAAGGAGCATTTTGGTTTTAAAATTTCCATCGTTTAGTTTTTCATAGATGTTAATCATTGCAATTTTAATGATGTCTGCAGCACTACCCTGGATTGGGGCATTTACTGCATTTCGTTCTGCAGCACCTCGTACGACGCCATTTCGTGAATTGATATCCTTCAAATAACGGCGTCGGCCTAAAACGGTTAGTACGTAACCATTGTCTCTAGCAAACTCCACTTGCTTGTTCATATAGGCTTTCAGTTTGGGGTAGGTTTCATAATAAGTGTCAATAAGTTCCTTGGATTCTGCTCGGGACAAGTCGGTTTGGTTACTCAATCCAAATGCCGAAACCCCGTAAATAATACCAAAATTGACTGTTTTTGCATTGCTTCTTTGTTCGCGGGTCACCTTGTCAAGTGGAACATCAAAAACCTTCGAGGCAGTGGAAGCGTGGATATCCTCTCCATTTTTAAAGGCTTCTATCATGGTTTCTTCTTCACTTAGAGCTGCAATAATTCGAAGTTCAATTTGGGAATAATCCGCAGCTAAAAGTACGTAATCCTCATTTTTAGGGACAAAGGCTTTTCTAACCTGACGTCCCCGTTCGGTGCGAATTGGGATATTCTGTAAATTCGGATTGTTACTACTTAATCGTCCTGTGGCAGCGACGGTCTGCATATAATCAGTATGAACTCTATTGCTGCTTACCTCCACCTGTTCTGGCAGTGCATCTATGTAGGTGCTTTTTAGCTTTGTGAGACCCCGATAGTCCAAGACTTTTTGAATGATATCGTGGTCTTTTGCTAAGTAACTTAGCACATCCTCTGCGGTGGAATATTGCCCAGTCTTGGTCTTTTTAGGCTTATCAACCAATTTAAGTTTTTCAAATAATATGACGCCTAATTGTTTTGGGGAACCAATATTAAATTCTTCTCCGGCTTTTTCGTAAATACTTTTTTTAAGGTCGGAAATATCATTTTCAAGGGCTTCGGAAAGCGATTTTAAAAAATCCTTATCCAGGTTGATACCTTCCAATTCCATCTCGGCTAAAACTTTCAGCAAGGGAATTTCGATTTCATCAAATAGCTTTTGGGTATTGGCCAGGCCGAGTTCCTTTTGGAAATGTTCCTTTAGTTGAAGGGTGACATCGGCATCCTCTACCGCATATTCGGTTTGTTGTTCTAAGGGAATATCCCGCATTGACTTTTGGTTCTTTCCCTTTTTGCCAATAAGCTCGGTTATGGAAACTGGTGTGTAATTAAGGTAGGTTTCAGCCAGAACATCCATATTGTGACGCATATCTGGATTGATGAGGTAGTGCGCCAACATGGTGTCGAACAGTTTACCTTTAACTTCAACCTTATATTTTGCCAGTACCTTGATATCGTACTTTAGATTCTGACCGACTTTTTCTATGTCCTCACTTTCAAAAAATGGTCGTAAGGTTTCAATAAGTTCTTGTGCCTCTTTTTTTCCTGGTGGAAATGGGATGTAAAACCCCTTTCCGGTTTTCCATGAAAAAGCGATACCCACTAATTCGGCGGTAAGCGGATTTAGCCCCGTGGTCTCCGTATCGAAACAAACCGATTTCTGGTTCATCAAATTCTTTAAAAATAATTTGGTTGCCATACCCGGCGCAACACTTTGGTAGAAATGTGTGGTGTTGTTGATATTAGTGCGCTCGTGAGGCTCAACGGTCTGGCTTTCGGAACCAGCAGAACTGCCAAAAAGAGAAAATTGACCACTGCCCGCTGTTGCCGAATCTGCTTGCCCGCCTGAGTTTGAGCGGAGGTGGGAAGTAGAAATAGAAGATGAAGACGACGTGGTCTCGTTAGTAGGGTTCTCTTCGGTTTTTGGTTGGAAGGTTTTTAGAAAATTATCCCAAAGGCGCCTAAATTCCAACTCTTTAAAAATCTCTTGTACCTTTTCAACATCAGGTTCGGAAAGTTCGAAATCCTTGGCGTTGAATTCCACCGGGACGTCGAGCATAATCCGTGCGAGTTTTTTAGAAAGGCGACCAAGTTCGGCATTATCCTCTACTTTTTCCTTCATCTTGCCCTTGAGCTGGTCTGTGTTATCCAAAAGCCCTTCCATGCTGCCAAATTGTTTGAGGAACTTTTTAGCGGTTTTTTCACCAACACCAGGTAAGCCCGGAATATTATCTGAGGAGTCACCCATCATCCCTAAATAGTCAATCACTTGCTCTGGGCGTTCCACTTCAAATTTTTTCTGGACTTCGGGGATGCCCCAAGTTTCGTAACCGCCCCCAAAGGATTTGGGTCGGTACATAAAGGTGTTCTCATTAACCAATTGGGCAAAATCCTTATCGGGAGTGACCATAAAGGTTTTGTACCCTTCCTTTTCCGCTTGTCGGGACAAGGTACCAATGACGTCATCGGCCTCATAGCCCTCCTTGACCATGATTGGTACGTGCATAGCGGTTAAGATATCGCATATATGGGGTATGGCGGTTCTTATGCCTTCTGGCGTTTCATCCCGGTTGGCTTTGTAATCTTCGTACATTTCAACCCTATCCTTACTGCCCTCCTTATCAAAACAAACGGCAAGGTGATCTGGGCGTTCTCTCTTAATGACATCTAATAGTGAGTTCATAAACCCCATAATGGCCGAGGTATCCTGACCCTTGGAGTTGATTCTGGGATTTTTTATAAAGGCGTAATACCCGCGAAAAATTAAGGCGTAGGCATCTACGAGAAATAGACGTTTTTTGTCTGGCATTTTATAATGTATTTAGTTTATAAAGCTACAAAATCTACTTTGAACTTGCGGGTAAGGCTTGGTGTTGTTTTTAGAAAGCAATAATTGCTCCGTAAGCGTAAACCAGTCTCGCTCGGCTTCTCATGCATAGGGTAAAAAAAATCAGATATGGGCCTAAGCTAGGGGTATTTTATTTATATAGAAGAATTTAATAGTAAGGTGGCCTTTTATCAAAATAGATGTAAAATAGCTGTATCATTTTTTAGGCATTACCTGAAATTATTGATGTAGCGATTTTTTTAAAATACTTATTATTCTAAGGATGCACTACAGCTTTCAAATATCTGTTCAACTTGCTAAAAAATTTGTGGCTTATACATCGATAGGTTTTAAATAGGATTTATTTACCGTATTATCACCAATGAATGATAATCTATTGCTGTACGTCCATTATTTTAAATCGTTAATACTAATTTTTCGCTTGGCGTCTGTAAGGAGTTTGCTGAGATAAGGGTCGTCTTTCATGTAATGATCCATCTCTTCAAAGCAGTTTTTATACAAGGTTTGATTGCTGATATTTTTTCGGCTAACAAGTTCAGTAAGTTTTATTTTGTCGTAGTTGAGATAAGAATAACCTTTTCTAATAATAAAAAGCTGAACCAAATACCTTATCGCCGTTTCTGAAGTCCCCGGGTCATTGATGGCTGGCGACGAAGCCTTTACGGCTACTTCAACCAAATGTTTAAATTCTGTCGTAGGTACATCTAAAGGTACATTCTCATCGATAGCAAAGCATTTAGCGATTTTTTCCAAATCAAATTCGTGCGGTAGTTTGGAATGGCGGAATATTTCATCATCGGTATGTACAAATTGTCCTGGGCATATTTGAAGATGCAGCTTAATGCTATTCTTATCGCAAATTTTCAACAATTTCGAGTAATTGGGTTGATGCAAATAGCCTTCCTCCGAAGCCTTGTAAGCGTATTCTAATTTTTCAGCTTCAAAGTACTCATCGCTTTTATTGTGGGTTTTGTCTTGGTTAATACCATTCTGTTTTGAGCGTTTGGCCACCTGTTTTAGGATGTAGTTAATATGGATACTCTGTGAAACGCTGTGAATAAAATAGATGAACATAAATACGCAAACAATTGAAAAAATTACACCCAAACCCGCGCCGATGTTCGGAAATCTATCAGCGTACGGCGATGAAATATTAATCGATAAAACCATTGCGTATATGATGGTACCCGAAGTAAACCCCAGAATTAATTGGTGGTGCTTTTCAGATAACAGCAATGGGATTAACCGAGGGGAATAATTATTAATGTTTCGGTTTAAAACGTTCATGACCATGGTATAACTAAAAATGGTCAATGTGAAAATCCCACCGATTATAAACGACAAAATAAATTGAATATCCTTTTTGTCTTCAATAACAATAGCTTTAAGAATACTGACCGATTTATAATCAACCTCAATAATCAATAAAAGGGATGCTAATATCAAAAAGGAAAGCGCCAATACCGAAGGTACCAGCGCTATACTTTGTAAAAGCCTTTTAATGGTTGATAGCAAACTTAAGTCAATTTATTGTTGAAAGTGCCGATACCCAAAGCCTTCATTGCAGGTTCGTAGCCAATTGAAGCTGATTGTTTAATAGCGATGTAGGTAATCATCATACCATAAATAATTTTTGAGGTTATATCGGCAATTGTAAATAGCAATTGTCTAACCACCACGCCATCGGCACTTTTCATAAAGGCTGGTACTAAGTAAGCGATTGGATATAATGCCCAAGCAAACATCATTAGACCAAAGACTTTCATAATAGTGCTATGGCTTCCGCCGAGTAATGTGGATTTATATTTGGAAATGGATAGTCCCACAACCGTATTCATAATCACAAAAAACACCGTACTTACAGCGCCCCAAATATAAAATTGCGACATGTTGTCAACTTCGTAAAGTTGACCGACGTAACCAGTTATAATCATTCCCCACGCTAAAAAAACCAAAAGTGCTGCTTTTTTGATAAGTTCTACTTTTGGGATATTCAAAATAATTAAAAGTTGGGTTAACAAACATGGTATGGTAACCATCCAATTGACGTACCGGTAACCGTTACTAAAAGTAATATCCTGCAAGGTGTACACATTTCCTTCGAGAGCGAAAGCATCGGTCCACATCCCGGTTTGGCTCACTAAAATCAAACCTGCCGATATCATAACGATACAGGAAAGTGCGGTAGCCGCCCTGTATTTTGGAGCGACCAATTGGGATAAGAGTATAAAAAACGCCAGTGCGGCTAAGTGGGCTCCGACTCCCATGGTCAATAAGTGGTCAATCAATTCAAACTGACCTATGGTATAATCGAATAAATTTTCAATATTTTTCATCTAAATGGTTTTTTGCAAAGCTATTTGATTTATGCCTGATAATTTAGCTCGATAATTTTTAAAGAGTGCTTTAATTTGAGTCGGATGCCAATATTCAAATAGGTCAAGCCCAATAGGTCGGGACTTAGTCAATTGAAGCTCAAATTCGGGCTTAAGTTGATAAGTAAAGCTTAAGCTTTTAAATATAGCCTTGGAAATTTTCACCCAAAGAGTAACTATAAACTTTTATGCCTTGCTTTACAGGTTAGTATTTGTAGGGATTTAAATCTTGGTTTTTATTAAAAAGAAGAATTCAAAATACAAAAAGTCAAAAGTTCTTTTTTTAGCATCATTAATAGGTCTAATAAAGATTTAACTTGTACGCTATTATTAAATAACATAAAGGTGATTGATTTTTTAACTTAATAAACCCAGACTTAAGGAAAATCCACAAAATAATAAGAATACAGGTATAGTCAATGAAGATAAACATGACCAATAAGTTTTCAATTACATTCTTAACGAATTAAGTGTAAACATTAGGTTTAAGTTTTAGGTGGAGAACATCTTTGGCTGGGCTTTTAAAAGGATCATCGGAAGTACTTGATATGATTTTTATGTATTTACGTATCAAAAATATATAGTGAATCCTATTCAATCCAATTTAGAGAACTGCTGGATTATAAGATGGTACATATCAATGTTTATTTAGGTTGATTTGATGTCGATAGAATCTGGGAACTGTTAAATAATCGTGGCAATTGCTATTTAAAACCCCTGAAATTTTCAAGTTGTTTATAAAATCCTTAGAAAAAATCGTTTATATATTTACTCAGGACGCAGACATATTGATTCTAAACTAAACTATATAATTTAATTTTATTATAAAAACCGAACATTTTATGAATTCCAACTCCAGATTTATTGTAATTGGTGCATCAGCTGGCGGTAGAACGGCAATTACTGAAATCCTAAAAAAAATTCCAAGCGATATCAATGCAGCTATTGCCATTGTTGTTCACGGTTCGCACGAAGCACCGTCAATGTTTGTAAGAGCACTTTCAGCTAAAACGGAATTAAATATTAAAGAGGTTGAAAATGGTATGGAAATCAGAATAGGTCATGTTTATATGTGCAAACCAAACTTGCACTTGTATGTAAGCCAAGATAAATTAATGTTATCTAGGGGGCCACGGGAGAATCTGTTTAGACCTGCGATTGACGTATTATTTCGTTCAGCAGCGGTTTCTTTCGGCAATAAGTGCGTTGGTATATTGCTTACGGGCCGTTTAAATGATGGCACTTCTGGCTTGGAAGCGATAAAACGCTGTGGCGGTTTGACTTTAATCCAGAACCCAGCTACTGCCGAATATGGCGATATGCCCGCAAGTGCCCAACGTCACGTCGATATTGATTACGTGGTAAATTTAGATGATATGTCTTATGTAATTAAAGGGATACTCGATGAGGATTTACCAGAGTCAGTTTCCATTCCCAAAAGCCTGGTAAAGGAAAATAATATTGCCAATAAATATGAAAGTCAAGTTGAGAAAGATGAAAAATTAGGCCATCAAGTGTCTATAAGTTGCCCTTCGTGCGCCGGCCCACTATGGAAGATGGAGGATACTAAAGTAAAACGGTATCGCTGTCATATTGGTCATGCCTTTACCCAAGAGGCTCTGCTAGAGAGTCAAAACGACTCACTCGAGGAAGCACTTTGGCTGGCTCTAAGAACTTTAGAGGAGAGACGTATGCTCTTGGAGAAAATGGGTGCTGATTCTATTAAAGATGGTTTTAAACATTTATCCAAATCTTATTCCAGTAAATTGTCGGAAGTTTCAAAACATATTGGTAAATTGAGGGACGTATTACAACTTCATGATTAATGAATACTTCAAATAAAAATAATTCCCCTGAAAAACCTCTATACGTTGCTGGGGTAGGAGCATCAGCAGGGGGCTTGGATGCTTTATCAAAGCTACTGTCTGTTTTTAATGGTTCCAATTCTGAATTTTGTGTGGTTATAGTCATGCACCTTAGTCCAGATTACAAGAGCGAACTAGCCTCTATATTGGGCAAACGCTGTAAATGGCCGGTAGAGACCGTTTCAAATAATATTGAAATGAAGCCAAGGCATATTTACGTTACCCCTCAAAATAAGGACATACATATCAAGGATGATTTTTTAATTTTGGATGAGCTTCCAAAAAATTATTCTTCGGCGCCCTCTATTGATAATTTCTTCAGTTCCTTAGCTCAGAGTAAGGGTAAACACGCCATAGGTATTGTGCTTTCTGGATATGGGCAGGACGGATCGAACGGTATTCAGGAAATTAAGAATAAATATGGGTTCACCATTGCCCAATTACCTGAAACTGCTGAGCATAAGGATATGCCGGCTTCTGCCATAGCAACCAAAAACATTGATGCTATACTGCCGGTAGAGCAAATATTTGACGAAATTAATCAGTATATTATAAATATTAGGGCTATTTCCTCTAGCCCAAAAGGGCCTAAAAGTATAGACGCTATTTTTGATTTGCTTGAAAAACGCTCTGGCACCGATTTTTCACTCTATAAGCCTTCAACCATTATGCGGCGTATTAATTACCGTATGGCTAACTTACAATTAAACTCCCTTACCGATTACTTTGGGATGATTAAAAACTCCCCAAAAGAGCTGGATATTTTATTTGAGACAGTGCTGATTGGCGTAACCCAGTTTTTTAGGGATGATAAAGCTTTCGAAAGCCTGAGAGAAACCTTGGAGACATATTTGGAGGCTAAAAAACCTGGGGATTCCATTAGAATATGGTGCGTCGGTTGTGCCACTGGGGAAGAGCCATATTCGATTGCGATTCTTCTCAATGAGATTTTGCAAAATAATATCAATAAATATCAGGTCCAGATATTTGCTTCAGATATTGATGAAAAGGCCTTAAATATTGCCCGACAAGGAATCTACAAGAAGGAAAGTCTGGATAATTTACCTCAAGCTCTTATAGACCGGTATTTTGATAAACGCAATGGGGACCAGTATCAACTTAAAAAACTAATAAAACAATACACCTTATTTACAAGACATGATATTTCCAACGACCCACCATTTGTAAAACTTGATATGGTGGTTTGCCGTAATCTCCTTATATATTTTAATAACTCCCTCCAAAAACAGACCTTCCAAATATTTCATTATTCCCTAAGACCAAAAGGATTACTGTTTTTAGGAAAATCTGAAAGCGTAGGGGTTGCAGCAGACTTATTTTCAAAATTAACCACAAAAAAAATCTTCAAAAAAGCAGAGGCTTCTTTGGACTACGATTTAAAATTCTCGAGATTTCAATCCAAACGAGGTGGTAACCAAACAGGTTTTATTAAAGGGCAGCGTAATAATATGACTATCGTTGATGTTGCCAAAGAAACGCTTTACTATAAATATGAGCACCCTTTTGCGATTATAAACGAAAATTCAGAGATAAAGGAGGTTAACGGTAGCCTTAGATTATATGTAGAAATTAGTCAGGGTTCAATGAATGCCAATCTTTTTAAAATGGCGAATGAGGAATTTGTTACACCGATAAAAGCCCTGCTGTCCCAAGTTAAAAAAACAAAAGTGCCCCATGTAAGCAATATCATAAAATTTAATTTATACGATAATGAGCATTACGTAAAAATTAGGGTTGCACCTTTGATTTATGAGGTGTCAGACCTGCAGTATTATCTTGTGATATTTGAAAAAATTGAACCTAGCCATCAGATTATAGATCTTGAGAAAAAATTAGAAACCGAAGATTTTGTCGATTTAAGAATCCGTGAACTCGAGGATGAACTTGAGGCTACAAGAGAGCATTTACAGATATTTACCGAAGAACTGGAGGCCAATAATGAGGAACTACAGACCATTAACGAAGAGCTGCAATCTGCCAACGAAGAATTAAAGTCCAGTAATGAAGAATTAGAAACAGGGAATGAAGAATTACAGTCTGCAAATGAGGAATTGAATACGGCGAATAACGAGCTTCGTTTAACCAACGATATGCTTATAGAAAAGGAAAAGGAACTACAAGATGAAAAGGATATTAGCGAGAAAAACGCTTCCATTTATAAAGCTATAGCAGAGAGTATTCCCAACGGTTCTGTAGGCCTTCTAAATGATAAATTTGAAGTTGAATATTTAAGTGGTGAAATCTTCAATGTATTAGGCCTTGATACTAAAAAATTTATTGGTAAATCCATGCCAGATTCCAACCCTTCAAAAATAGAGGCTAAGAGACTAAGGCAACTATGTGAAGATACCCTTGAGGGCAATCCTGGGGAAATAGAGGTAAGATATCATGACCGGTTTTTTTGGATACAAACAGCTCTGGTAGATTTGCCCCATGAAGATGAAAAATTGATTCTTTATCTAACCCAAGATATTACCAAAGAGAATAAAGACAAAATAAAATTACAAACCACTCTTGATGCCACAGATTTATTTATTGTAGAATACGATATTCTAAATAATATATTACTACCTAATCCTACGGCAGCAGAAATTTTAGGTGTTAAGGAAGATGAGCACATAGGGGTTGGGACAATCCGAGATAAAATACATCCTAGGGATTTTGAAAAAGCAAAAAAACATCTAAAAAAATCCTTTAAAACGAATAGATTAAATCTTGAATTGCGTTTGGTTAAAGATCAAGATATTTATTACTATAGGATTAAGGGCAGATTAATCAGAAATCAAAAAAAGAAACCTGTATCTATAATTGCATCTGTTCTTGATATTACAAAAGATAAATCACTTTTAAATAAGGTAGTTGAAAGTGAGGAGCGTTTTAAAAATATTGCCAATGCTGCCCCGATGATTATTTGGATAACCGATGTCAACTGTCAAACCATATTTATAAATGAAGTTTGGGAGCGTTACACTGGGGTTAAAGTAGAGGATGCCCTAGGTTTAGGATGGATGGAAAGCATACATCCTGATGATGTTGAATGGGTAAAGGAATATCATGAAAAAGCGGCTCAAGAAAATGAACTTGTAGAGATTAAATATCGCATTAAGTCCAAAGATGGTACCTACGGTTGGTTTTTCAATAAAGCCCAGCCTTTATTGAATGAAAATGGCGAATCTGAAGGGTATATTGGTTCTATCGTTGATATCACGAATGAGGAAAACTATTCTAAGGAGCTCAAATCAAAAGTCGCCGAGAAAACCAAAGACTTGAAAAACTCTAATGAGGAGCTTTTAAAAATTAATATGAATTTGGAATCTTACGCCCATATTGCTAGCCATGATTTGCAAGAGCCCATAAGAAAAATTAGAACCTTTAATTCCTTTATTCTTGATAAGCAAGATAGGCCTGAAGATGTAAGGAAATATGCCAAAAAAATAGAGGAATCTGCTAAGCGAATGACAGATTTGATCAAGGATATTTTAGACTATAGTAGGTTAACCAATATTTCTGAAAAAATTGATGTAGTTGACCTTAATAACATAGTAGATGAAATTAAGTCTGAACTTGAATTGTACTTAAAAGACAATGGGGGTAGTGTTATATGTGAGGATTTAGGTACTATTCACGGTATGGCTAACTTAATTTTCCAACTATTTTCCAATTTAATCAAAAACGGTTTAAAATATAACGAAAATACACCAATAATTGAAATTGAGTCAAACGAAGTGCCTGGTAAGGCTTTAGGAGCCAGTATTAATTTAAACCCTAAAACAACCTATAAGGTTATTTCGTTTACTGATAATGGTATCGGGATAGACAATAATCAATTTAAGAATATTTTTGAACCTTTTAAACGGTTACATTCAAGCTCAAACTATTCTGGTACGGGGATAGGTCTTGCGATTTGCAAGCGTATTATTGATTTGCACCAAGGACATATTGGTGTTGAAAGTGAAAAGGGTAAAGGCTCGGTATTTACGGTTTACTTGCCAAAGTTGAGCTAAGATTGTTTACTATATAGGCTAATTTCAATAAATCAATTGGGCGTAATTATAAAATCATGCTTTGATAAATTTTCGCAAGAATCAGACCAGTCTTTCTCAAAAATCTGTTTCAGGATACTTTTGAGGCCAAAGAGACTATAAGGTTTTTGAATATATCCATTAGCCTTAAAGTCAAAGCATTTATTTATATCCTTTAAACGGCTTGAAGTGCTATACATGATAACACAGCGCTCATTCATGTCCCAATGCTGTCTAATTTGGTCTAAACATTCAAAACCATTTTTTGTGGGCATGTTTATATCCAAAAAAATAATATCGGGAACGTACTTTTCAACTAATAAGCAATCAAACAAGCTTTTGCAGGAGTTGAATGTTTTGAGATTCACATCTGTTTCAATAGCATCGCAGGCAGCTTTAAAAAAATCGCGGTCATCAGCATCATCATCCACAAGGATACCATTTAGAGCCTGTTTAATCATAAATGTTTTTTAGAGGGGCTCAAAGATAAGCAAATGATTTTTTAAAAAGGCCGATAACATTAAATGTCACAAATTTGGCCTTTGTGAATCATTGGCTACCAGATTAAAGCACTTTTTTATATTTTAGGGATTGTTTGTGGTAGAGTACATGATTATTTAGCGCTCATTTTGATGCCAAGTTTTTATAGTTTCCCTTAAAAACATTCAAACCCGCCCTTTACGGGCATGTTCATGTCTAAAAACATGATATCGGGCTGAAAGTCCATATTACAAAAAAAACCAAAAAGATTTTGACAGGATTGAAAGGTCTGCAAATTGACATTTGGGTCAATGTCTTGACAAGCTGCGTGAAAAATATCAAGATTGTCGCTATCGTCACCAACCACTATACTTTTTAGTATTTTTTACTCATTGTAAAACTATTATAGCTTAGAAGTATTGGCAATTTAAACCATTCGGAATAAACTATCATCCACTAAGTGAAATATATGCTTGGTTTGATTTAATTTTCCGTTTAAGCTATTTCAGAAGATTAGGCATCAGCTGTATTTCTGCAATTTTCTAGATAGTATTTTGGTGAGCAATTGTAACGTTTTTTAAAGATTTTTGAAAAATAACTTCGGCTGGTAAACCCTATGGAATAGACCACTTCAGAAATGTTCATGTTGCCTTGCTTTATGAGTCTCTCTGCCATTTCAACCCGTGTTTTTCTAATAAAGTTAGTGGCAGTCATACCGGTAAGCATTTTAAAACCCTTTTGAAGTTTTGTGGTGGGGATACCGTATTCCCTACCTAGATAGGTTATACTGTAAGGATATTCGGGTTTTTCCTTTATGGAGTCAATAGAGCTTTTAATACGCTTAAGCTCATTTTTGGTTAACCAGGTATTACCGGTTTGCTTATTCGAGACGTCCTTTTGGTGTTGCAGTATTTCTAATGCTAGTGTAAAATGCACAAAACTTTTAACCAGTAACCTTCTCACGACACCGTTTTGGGTTACTTTTTGTATTTGTTCTAACTGTTCCTTGATATTTAGGTTAAAAGTACAGTGAAATACGAATGGCTCGTTTGCGTTTTCGTTTTTAAACTGTTTGAACAGATTTTTATTTAGTTTTACATCGTCATTAGAGTATTGATGCTCATTTTCAATCTGCTCAACGGTTATAATCGCAAATTTTATCCTGTTTTCTTTTGCTATATACAGTTTTAAGTCATTTTTAGTACAGCCAAGAATTACCGTTTGCAATTCTGAAATGGTTTTGTGTTTTGCCCTGTTTGCAGAAATGGAATAATTTACATTACCTGCCATAACGTAAATAAAATAGAGCTTCTTATTTGACAAACATTCTAGTTGAAAATCAAAATCTTCGGTTAGTTTAAAGTCATATTCTGTGTAAAGTATTTTGGCGCCTACATCTACCGAGGTTGCGCGGCCTGTGCCATTTTCATTATGGAATTGTAAGATTCGGTCATCCTCAAGCTGGGAAATGCTACCGCCTAATTTCATAGTTAAATAATTGATTTGATTGTGTTTGGATACCATGTTATCGCGTTTTTAGTTAATGTTATGTGATAAAGAAGGTAATCCAGTTAGCTAGGTGTTACAAATATGGTAACCTTTACTCGAAAGTTTGTTATATCATTTTTCCATTTTGATATACAATTACGATTAGCCCGAAGCCAATAAATGAAATAGCAAAAGCCCTCTACCAGGAGAGGGCCTTTCATTTTGATTAAAATGGTTGATTGATTTTTATTTAAAACATCTAAACTTTCAATAAGAAATTCTCCCTGTTAAAATCGTTGTTATGGTAGGTCCAATTTGTAGTGATAATTTGTTTTAGAGCCTTTTTCAAGTCTGAAAGTTTAACAGGTTTATGCAAATATATATTTGCCCCATAATTGAAGGTCTTTTCCATATCCTTTTCAGATGCTGAAGTTGAATAAATAGAGATGATGGTCTCCTTATATTCAGCCAGAGCCCTAATATTTTTGAGACATTCAAACCCGTTCATTACGGGCATGTTGAGGTCTAAAAATATTAAGTCTGGTTTGTTATTTACAGCATCTTGTAAATACTCCAAACAAGCTGCTCCATTTTCCACTTCGTGGAGCTGTGTGTTTAGGTTGAGGTCGGCCAGTCCATCTGAAAAAAATTTCCTGTCGTCTCTATCATCATCAACCAATAAAATTTTAAGTCTATTTTTTTTCTTGTCCATACGTTGGTTTAATCATATAGTCCCTCTCCTAATATTATATATAATTAAAATTAATAAAATTGACGGGCAAATTATATAAAATATTTATATAATAAGTATAAAAACGGTTTATTTTTCTTACAATTTATAATTAGCTCTTCTAAACTCAATAAGCTTTAAATATTGGGATACCGATAGACCGGTTACATTTTTAAATTGTCTGGAAAGGTGGGAAGTACTACTGTAATCCAAATCTAGTGCAACCTCAGCCACAGTAACATCCTTTTTTAAAAGTAATTCTTTTGCCTTCTCTATTTTAAGCATAAGATAGAACTTTTCTATGGTGGTATAGGTTTCATTTACAAAATGCTTAGAGAGAAAGGCATATTTTAAATCAAGTTTTTCTGATAGTACCACTGAAATCTTTTTTTTCCGTTCTTCTGAATCATTGATTACCATTTTTAGGCAATTTTTTATCTGTTCTATTAAATTTGCATCGTCCTGTTTGGCAATTTCAATGTTATATTCACCAAGTTCTGCAGTAATCTTGTTTAATTGAAGCTCTGGTATAGGTTGGCCTAATATAACCAAACCCATCCTATCGTATTTAAAAAGCACATTCTGTTTTTTTAGTGTTCGCTCAATTATAGCCTCAATAACTTGGTTTGGATTGTAAATGAGATGTAGTTTATGCATTGCTTGTCATCTATTTTGCTACAGTGCCTTTGGCTTAAGAAATATGATAATTATCATTCCAGATATGGTTTTCAAAGTTAATGATTATTACTACCACATTAGAAAGATTTACAATTAAGAATTTTAAGGAAATTGGCTTAAGTGCAAGTATAAACACGGCAGGAGTTATTGCCATGAACAAGTAGGGCGGCCACGCAAATACAATTACCAATATGGTGAGATAGGGCATCAAAATGGAAGCAATACTATTTATAACCTTGATAAACATATCAAAAACCAGAGTTGTAAAGACCAATAAATGTAAGATAAACAAGGTTAAAACGAGGTTTGGAACCGTACAACTAAAATTAGCAGCTATTATAACTGGCATGAATAATTGTTGTAATGAACATGATGCGCTACTCAAAATGAGCCTTTAGTATAGCAATTAAATTAAAAATGGTAGTTTGATTGGTCATTTTATATGCGGGAAAGTGGCACGGCGTTAATTTATCGAGGTTGGTATAATTAAGTTGTATTTAGTTCTGCAGGAAATTATTACATGTAAGCTTATTTCTTAACGTTGCTTCAGGAGGTGGTTCAATTAACAGTTTGTGCGCTATTTATTTTTATTCAAGAATTTATGTTTATATATCATTGCATTATCTTCAATGCCGTTACATATATAAAAGAGCAACGCACGGCCTCAAAAAAAGAGGCACCACAAAGCTTAGGTAAATACCTTTAAAGTCTAAGTATTTACGTCTTTTAATAGCCAATCATCAATCTCGACATTATCCTTTTTATGTATGACAACGACGTTACCAGTAGTTTCAAAAATTACGGCCTTAACTTCACTGAGATGAGCAACATTTGCCTCCCTTAGTTTAGACCTAATATCAGCCTCGGTAATTCTTACCCTTTTCATATTATCATGTAATAGCTCCCCATTGCGCATTAGAAATGTAGGATCATTGTCCACCAGATTTTTAATTAGTGGTACTCGCCTTAGTAATGCGACAGCGAATTGTAATGTATATAAGGTAGCGACACCAATCATTCCTTGTAAAAGATTCACGGAGTCGTTTAAAATGGTAGATGCTATTAACGAGCCTACAGCAACCGTCATGGCAAAATCAAAACTCGATATTTTAGACAAACTACGTTTGCCGCTTATTTTCGTGTAAATTATAACTGAAAAATAGATACCGGTTGCAGAAACTATTATGCTTATTAAGGTACTAGATGATATTTCAAAGGGATTCAAGATTGAATATGGTAGTGGTGTAAACATTATATAACTTGGTTAAAGGTTAAAATATAAAAGAGTAAGGTTACAAACATCATTTTCCCATTGTACAAAATAAGTGAGTAGCTTGTATAAAGCTGCGTAAAATGTAGTAATCAATGATATGGCCTAAGTGCCGTAAGCATTGTTAAGTTAACTCATACGTAGCTATACCCCAGTGCAACAGTACTGGGTTATTTAAAAAATTTAATGGAGAGATATGATGTGCTTAGTGCGCATTATTTTATATCGATAGTCTTTTAGAGTTAACACAAAAATAACCATAACCACTAAGGTTTCACCCATTGTAATTACAACCTAATTTACTCACCAAGCTATAGATCGTAGCCTTGAGCACAAACAGGAAAACGCTATAATAATTTGGTGGACTGAGGGACACGATTACATACCGCTAAGTGTTTAGCCCATGCTCGTGTCAATCCTGTAATAAACGATAGGGAAGTTTGGGAAGTGATCTAGTGTGCGAGAACAGCCATGGGAAACACGACCTAAAATGCAGATTAACGTATTGATGAAATCAGCAAATTTAGCTATTAACGATAAAATCTTGAAATGGGTTGAGTTTGTTAACGGCTACTCGGTGTTGGGTGAATCATTGTTCATTCCGGCGTGGACTAGCAGTGCCACAACCGATTTTTTAAATCTAAACTAAGATAATTCAAACGAAACAATCAATGGTAAATGGGTGGCTTGAGCTTTACAAAATAGGGATATCACCAACATTCCCTTTTATAAGTCTAGCAGATGTAACATTCAATCGTGGTTTAGGTGCTATACTGTTATTTATATGTTCACTACGGTAAATGAGAAAGTGTTTTTTAATAAGTGTAAGAGATAAGGCTTTCTATTTATATGCACCATTAAATCATGCTTTCAATTAAAATATCCCGGAAAATTTCTCCAAACATAATTTTGCTGACGCAATTCATAACACCTGTTTAAACTTTTTCTAATGTTATTATGAACTTTAGAAATATCTGTTAGCTTGGTCTGCTTTGTATGTTCTTCTCTTATACCTTTATTCTTCTTAATATCCATACGCTTTACAATTAATATGCTCATTGTTCTACGAAATCTATTTTTGCTAATTTGCTTTTACACTTCTTAGATGAGCTTGTTTGAAATATATTTTGTAATTAATAAGACGGTAAATATTATAATTTTATCAAAATGCCATATGCTCAAAAAAATTATATTTTAATTCTATAATTATTAATATAGGCTTGTTTAATTGCATAATATGCAATATTTATCTAAGTACTACAGTATATATATCTCATAGGTATGATAATGTTTTTATTTCTTTTAATAAATAAGCCTAAGGAAATTTTTGAAAATTCCTACATTTACAACTCAATTTGGCGATCATGAAAGTTTTTAAAGTGAATTCCTTACCCTTAAAAGATGTGATTATAAGTCTTTCAAAGTCATTTGAAGTAGATTATAAAGAAAGCTGTGACGAATACTGGCTAGACATTCCTAGTAGCTATGGGAAAGGACAAATAAGGGGGGTTAATTTTGATAACGGTCTTGGAGTAATTGTGTACGACTGTTGTTTTAGAATGGATTTAAGGATTGAGTTCACCGTAGATGATGTACATCCTGTAAAATATATTTATTCGGTTGAAGGAAAAATACAACACACGTTTGCAAATGAGCGCGAAAACCATTCCATAGAAAAATATCAATGTGTAATCGTGGCCAGTAAACAGCGAAATGGTCACGTATTACAATTTTATAAAAATTTAAATAATAAAATTGTAAGTCTTGAAATAGATCGATACAGGTTTATTAACAGTACATCGTGTGAAATAGATAGTTTGGTTCCCGAGCTGTGCGATTTGTTTAGAGATACCAAAGCAGAGAAAACGTATTACCACGAAGGCTACTATGGTTTGCAATTTCGTGAAATTTTCGACAATATCAATAGGTATCAAGATAGAGCCTTAGCAAGAAAATTCTATCTAGAGAGCATTGCCCTAAATGTTTTTGTAAATCAACTGGTAGAATTTGAGGATGATATGCTTACCGAGGATAACAGGGAGGTTTTAAGGCAAAATGAAGTTGATGCGGCAGAAAAACTTACCGAATATATCAAACATAATTCTGACAAAAAACTGTCTATTGAGCACCTTTCCAAAAAATCTGGTTTAAATTCAAATAAGCTGCAAAAGCTGTTTAAGTATTTATATAATACAACCGTAAATAATTACATAAATGACCGCAGATTGGATAAAGCCATGGAGCTTCTTCAAGATACAAATCTAAATATCTCTGAAATAGCCTTAAAGACTGGCTTTAACAACAATAGTTACTTTTCGAAAATATTTAAAAAGAAATTAGGCGTGAGCCCGAGCGTTTTTAGACGTTAGGTTAACTCCATTGGTTATAGTGATAATTTTGGTTTTTATTTTGTTATTGGAAGCAATGATTTGTAGGTAGTTTTGAGAGTCTAATCTCAAAATTATTAATGAATTTTTTTTCATCTGTTTTTGTTTTAATGGAATTTTGGATTGGTATTTTCAATCTTATACTCCTATTTAATATTGGGCTTATATTTTTTTTTGGATTATTTAGGGTTCGGTTTGTAAGAAAGATAATTAAGCCCAATATTATAGTGAACACGACCCAGCGACCGTTTGTTAGTGTACATTTAGCTATATGTGACGAACCACCAAGTATTGTTTTGGAAACCCTTAGTTCCATATTAAGACTAGACTATAAGAATTATGAGCTTATTATAATCTCTAATAATACAACCAACACCTCATCATGGCTACCAATACAAAAGTTCGCAGAGCAGCATAAAACGCGAATTAAATTCTATCATTTTGATCAGGTAGATGGCAACAAGGCCGGAGCATTGAATATTGCTTTGGAAAAAATGTCAATTTTTACCAAATATATTTTTACCGTTGATGCCGATTACAAATTAGAGCAAAATGCTTTGGGATTTGCTGTAAATTCAATCTTGGATAAAGAGGTTGATTTATTACAATTTCCGCAAGACTATCGTAACTCTTGTAAAAATACTGAAGGGCTTCAGTTACATTATAAGCATTATTTTGAATGTTATTTGTCCTCGAAGGAAAGTCATAATTTTGGCTTACCTACAGGAACTTTAACACTTGTTAATGCCAGAATATTTAAGGATGGTATGAGATGGCCAACTGAAACAATTACAGAGGATGCACGCTTGGGTATTGAGCTCTTAGCACGTAAATATTCTATTGGCTTTAGTAATATAAGTATTGGTAAGGGCACTATGCCCTTAACTATTATAGATTATAATAAGCAGTTGAAACGCTGGGTGTTTGGTAATTTCCAAACATTGGTGAGCCTGCTATCAAAACGCATTGATTTTAGTAAAAAATTGCGCTTAATGACCATGCTCACGGCGTGGATTAATCTATTGGCACTTCCAATTACATGTACCTACCTAGTATTACTTTTATCGTTTACTACAAATTTACGTTTGGAAAAAACTGTATTGTTGATTGGTATCTCGGTCGTAGCTCATTTATCCATTCAATATTATATATTTTTTGTTACCTCAAGATTTAATATCCGAAAAGCTCTAAAGGCTCTTCTGGTGCATATCGGCACCTTAGAGATAGGTTCTTTTCATTGGTTGCTATATTTCCTCAATAGAGAAAGGCCTTTTGTTAGAACCAATAAATATCTTGTTCCTAACACCATGCCAAATACTTATTTTTTAATTCCAACTTCAATGTTCATTCTTGGTATTATTTCATTGTTGCTTTCCCAGCAGGTTATTGGTCTCGTTTTTTTAGTGATTTCAATTTTAATATTCTTGGGTAAACTTCAGCTTATTAGCGAAATCTATCACTCTAAGTTCAACTATTCCAGGCTCTTTAAGTTTTGACATTATGGATATTCAAACTATAAGTTCTTCAGGCATGCACCTTAAGCTCAGTAAAAAACAGTATTAGTATGAGAATAGGTATTCTAGCACATTGCGCCCATCCAATTGGCGAACCGTATGCGGGAGGTTTGGAAATGATTGTATCCCTGTTGGTTGATGAGTTTGTTAAAAGAAATCATGAAGTGCATTTGCTTTGTAAGGAAGGCTCAACAACCCGGGCAGTTCAGCATTTTTACGACAATAGCATGGAGTTTGACGGTAATGCCAAAAGCAAGGCGAGCGATATTATCGAGTTTGGTTATTTCTATAAGGATGTTTTGAACTTTTGCGAAAATGGCTTTGACCTTATCAACAATCACTGTTTGAGCCACCATGCAATAATTGTGGGACAGCTTTTAAAAGTACCTTTTGTTACAACAATACATACACCCATTTTAAGGAATTTCGAAATTGCCGAACAAAGCCTTAGCGGGTGTTGTAATCAAACTTTTGTAGCCGTTAGTAAACATATAGCTCAATCCTACGCTAAATATATCCCCAGCGTAAAGACCATATATAACGGGATCGATTTATCGAAGTGGGAGTTGGTTCGAGAAAAAGAAGATTATTTTATTTGGTGTGGTCGTGTCTGTAAGGAAAAAGGGCTTAAGGAGATTATGGATTTAAGTGTTTCTAATGGTATTCATCTCAAAATTGCTGGACCAATTTCAGATAGGGAGTACTTTGAAACGGAAATTACACCAAGACTTTCAACCTATAATAAATGTGATTACCTAGGTCACTTAAACCAAGCCGGATTAAATCAAATTATTGGGCATGCCAAGGCGCTCATTTTTAGCAGTACATGGCAGGAACCCTATGGTTTGGTAATTGCCGAGGCCTTAGCTTGCGGTACGCCCATAGTCGCCAATAATATTGGTGCAGCATCAGAAATTTTAACAGAGTCTTCGGGAGTTTTATTTGAGCTTGGTAATCCTGATAGCTTTACCAAAGCGATTGATAGTATAAAGTTCGTTGAGCCAGATCATTGCAGGTTGCGTGCTGAGACATTTTGCAGTCATAAAGTAATGGTAAATGCTTACGAAGCACTATTTAATAGTGTGCGTATTAAAAAACAGCAACTTATATGGTAGCATACTATGCACATAGTCAGGGTTTTGGGCATTGTAGTGCTGCCGAACGTTTTTGTGAACGCTTCCCGAAACAGGCACTAGTCCTAACGGCATCAAATTATAATTTCAATAGTTCAGTTAAAGTGATGAGAATTCCTAATGAGGATTGTGAGGTTAAGCATTATGCATCTATGACAGACAATTTACCGAAGTATGCTCATTATCTCCCTAAGTCACAGCGTAATTTACTATTACGAAACGCTAAAATTCTCAATACTTGCGTTGAGCGAAAAATTAACTTCGCCATGGTTGACGTAAGTGTTGAAACAGCCATACAATTTAGGGTAGCTGGAATACCTTATGCCTACCATAAAATGATGGGTAAACGTACTGATGAAGCCCACCAAATCGCCTTTGGAGCTGCTGAGTTTCTTTTTGCGCGCTATCCTAAGCAATTAAATTTTAACAACGCAGCATTTACAAATAAAACACAGTATTTGGGATTTGTAAGTCGCTACGAATATCGTGAAAATACATCTACTTTTATAAGGAAACCACATCATAATACCGCAGTTTTAATAGTTGCGGGGAAGGGAGGCAGCTCAATAAACAAAGAACTTATTGAAAAGCTTGTTTTACAAATGCCAGAATGTAGGTTTACAGTAATTGGGATTCAATGTAATGCCAATAAATCTGCAAATATCAAATATGTACCCTTTACAAAAACCTTAGACACTATTGTTTTAGAGCATGATGTGGTCATATCCTCCTGCGGCCTAAACCTTACGGCAGAACTGTTGGCACTCAAAAATAAATTTATCGCCGTACCTGAAAAAAGACCTTATCAAGAGCAAGAATATATCTGTGAAGCTTTGGTAAGCCTCGGTTTAGCTGTAAGGTTGGATGCAAATAATTTTGTGGAAACAATGGAAACTTACAACCATTTGGAAATAGCGGAAGACCTACCATCGTATTTTGGTACCATGGAAAATTTAGCGAGTAGAAATGAACTTAAAAACATGTTATAGTATGGAAGGAGTATCAGTAATTATTGCCTTCTGCGGAAGGCGTAAACATTTAATCAATACCCTTAAAGGTTTGGAGCAGGGACATCTGCTTCCCGATGAAGTTATACTCATAGAAATGGGTGATACCCAAACGGAACTTCCTGAATTTAATTTAGACATCAAGTGCAATTTAATTTCGGGGACAAAATCAAATTATCTACCGATGGCAAGGGCTAGAAATGCCGGCGCTATGCTTTCGCAATTTGAGACCTTGGTTTTTTTGGATGTGGATTGTATCCCGGCAGAAGATTTTATTGAAGGCATTAAAGCACTTCAATCAACCGAAAGAGCTATTTATATGGGCTTGCCCATGTACTTGAATAATGCCGTTGATGGGCCTCTCAGCTACGAGGATTTTAAAGAATCCCAAGAGCATCCCAAACGACCAAGCTTTGGTAAAATGTGCAAGACTGATGATTATGGCCTGTTTTGGAGCTTATGTTTTTTTATGAATAGCACACTTTTTTTTGAATTGGGTGGTTTTGATGAAACCTATACCGGCTACGGAATTGAGGATACCGATTTGGCTTGGAAGTGTAAGCATTCAAATGTAAGTTTTTACCTAACTAGACTAAAGGTGTATCATCAGCCCCATGCCTTTCAACGCCCCCCACTGAGCAACTTAGATTCTATAGTTAAAAATTGCAATCATTTTTTTGCGAAATGGAAACACTGGCCGGCTGAAAAACACCTAAGCCGTTTTACCGAAATGGGTCTGATAAAATGGGATAAGCATCAATACGAGCCAATTGAAATCGTTAAATTACCTTCGAGCGAAATGTATGATTCCGCATTGGTTTTAAACGAACCATTTGCATGATGAAAAACTTAACCAGTTCTATCGATAATGTATTTGGCAATTATGCATGTAATAATTATTAACATTTAAACGACATCAAAAATATGAAAGTAGTTGGCAGAATATTAGTCATTTCAGGCATTGCAGGTGCAGTAGCCTACTTTATTTCAAAACGTCATTATTCCAATGAACTTAAGGAGCATCAAGAGAACGAGGAAAAGGATAAAACTGCGAAAAATACTGAAAACAAAGACAGGGAAAATATTGGAGCAGAAAATGATAAAAATAAATCTGTTTCAAGTTCCAATAAAGATGGGGATGAGGACATGGAGCGCATGTTCAAAAATCTTAAGATGACAGATGAGCAGAGAAAGCGGTATGAAGCAGACTACCAGGTACTCAACAATACTTGGGTGAGCGAAAATCCAGACAAAACCATAAGCGACGCCGAAAGAAGGGAACAGCAGGAGCAGACCATGAAAGCGGTATTGGATGAAGCTCAGTATTCAAGTTACAGGGAATGGTTTGCAGAACATCATCAGGATAAAAACTAGTTTTATATATAACTGTTTGTAAAAACCCTTATTGAATACCTTATTAGCTTCACTAAGTTTAAATTTTATAAATATCGATTTTTAAAAGTTAGATTTTCAATTTATAATCAATTGGAAATAGTTCTTAGCACTGAGTTCATTAAACATATTGTACTGCTTATACCAAGTTGAGGTTTCACTTCGGCTCACTGCTGCAGTATCTTTATGCAGTACAGGTTTTAAAGTATAAGGTTATTGGTTGTGGAGAAAATAGATCTTTTCTAAACCGTAATTAGGGAACCCTTAGCAAGGCCTAGGATTTTATAATTCCTATTGATTTTGAATGGAGTATTGCTTCAGAGCTATTTTTAAAGTAAAGGCTATTGATATTTAAGGACGTTATATTGTTTAAAACACTTACAACCTTGTTTTTTTCATTTTTTCCGATTTGTCTTATATAGATACAGGCAATATTTTTAGGAAACATTTTAGAGATTTGTTCGTAAAGATAAGGGTCTTTTTGTGAGTCATCACCTATTAAAACATAGTTGAGTTTTGGATTTAAGGATATTATTTCCTTTATCTTTTCAAGTTTATGGTTGTGATTACCGCCACCAGTAAACAAGAAGTCGCCGATTCCTGTTTTAATTTTTTTTAATTGAATTACAGCTTTTGGCAGTTGGTGTTTTTTTGCAATGGCCACAATAAACGAATAAAGATTCCATTCACTACTAGAGACATAAAAAAATGAATTTGAGTGGTTTGCGTGTTTATGGCCAGCTTTGCTTAAGGCTTGATAATGTAAGGCTACATCATCAAAAACTGTTCGTTTATCAATGTTTTGAGATAACATCACGTAAAGTTTCTTAAAAATATTTGAGCTATGTGATACCAAAAACGTATCGTCTATGTCTGAAATGATTCCATATTTTCCGGTGTAGGGCTTTAAAACCTCACCTGTTGATACAATATTGAAATCCTTTCGATGATAGGTAACTGTATAGAAGTGCCAACCGCTGTCCAGCTTTTTGTTGAATGGAATTCTAAAATTAAAGTAGCCATCGCCCATGGTTTTAGTAGTAGCGTTTTCACCTTGAAATTGAAGGGAAACGTTTTCGTTGGCTACGGGTTTTATAGTAAACATTTTAATGACAGAGAGTGCATGTTTCATGGGTTTGGCCTCAATGCTGTATTGGCTTGGAGCCCAAGATTTAAAGACGTGACCAGAAACTATCAATTCGTTTTCGTTCACGTAACCGCGGTAGAGGCTTATGTCAAATTTCATAGGTTTAATTCTAAAGAATCGTTAAACTTAGTAGATTAAATATACCTAAATATGGCAAAAGAAAATTTTCTTATAGTGATAAATCCCGTTGCTGGCACTATTGATGTTGATAAAGTAACCCATATCGCCCAACAATGGGCAAGTGAGTCTGGTAAAAATTTAGAGGTATTTAAAACATCTGGAAATAATGATGAGGAAAATATTAAACGATTATTACAGTTAAACAGTTACGAGCGGGTTCTGGTTGCGGGAGGTGATGGCACTGTAAATATGGTGGCTTCCATCCTTTTGAACACAAATACCATCTTGGGAATTTTAGCCTGTGGTTCTGCAAATGGGTTGGCTACGTCCTTAAATCTTCCAAAAAATTTAAATGAACAATTTGAGATGGCCTTACATCAAAAGCCAACCAGTATAGATACGCTTTACGTAAACAGTGCCTTATGTGTTCATATTGCCGACATCGGTATCAATGCAGAATTGATACTTAATTATGAAAAATCAAACTCCAGCGGTATGTTGGCATATGCGATTCAATCGATTCCTACCCTTATTAAATCAAATTATCCCTATGAGTTCACTATTGATTTTGGACCTACTACAAAACAGCTTAAGGGTGCATTATTAGCTTTCGCTAATGCAAGAAAGTACGGTACAGGTGCGGTAATCAATCCTGATGGGGAAGTCGATGACGGTCACTTTGAAGTTGTTGTTTTCAAGGATTTAAATGTAGTAAATGTGCTTAACACCTTTTTGAAAAATGATTTAAGCCAAAAAAAATCGGTAGAATGTTTCTCGACAACTTCTATTTTAGTTAAGTGTGTAGAGCCTTTAGCACTTCAAATAGATGGAGATTATATAGGGGAGTTCAAAAATTTTTCGGTCGCCATTGCGCCAAAAAGTTTAAAAATAGCATTTTAAAGCCCATTCATAGGCGTAGTTGCAGCATCATATTTGATTGACGTAAAACATCGCAAATGAGACATGCTTCATATTATTAGGATTGATTTCGCTAAATGCGCGTTAGGTTGGCAAACCTACATTAATATTTGAAATAGCCTCAGGCCATTGCAATAATGATTAACTTAAAGCTTTCTTTAAAATGCTGTTGATAGAGCGTTGCCATTTTTTGTAAACGGCAATTGGGTTTGGGTAATCAATTTGTTCCATTAGTTCAGGAAACAGCCAGGGTGCGTGGATGCTATCATCTTTTATATCCCTTAACTCATCAATCCATTTTATAATGTAGTTATTAGCTTTATATTTCAAGCTTTGGTGTACGGGATTAGTGTAGTATATCTCAAAGGCTTGGACGTGCCAATTTAACCAATTTGAAGTCACGTCGTAATCAATCAATTTACTTTCAAAATAGGCAGCGCCCCAAGTCCAATCAATTTTTAAATCGTGTATGAAATAGCTTGAACAATTAACCCGTCCCCGATTGCTCATATAGCCCGTTTGGTTGAGTTGTCTAATATGCGCATCTATAAATGGAATACCAGTTTTGCCATCTTTCCATCGGGAAAATTTTCCTTGGTGGTTCTCAAAGTCCAACGATTTAGATTTGAAGCCCTCGGTCATGAAAATCAAATTCCCGAATCTCATCCCCTTGAAGGTAAAATAATCTCGCCAAACCAATTCAAAAATAAGCCACCAGGTACTTTGGTTTTTGGTAACGGTTTGTTCGTACTGCTTTACGGTCTCGTAAATTGTTCTCGGCGATAAACTGCCCACCGCCAGATAAGGGCTAAATTTAGAACTGTAGTCCATCCCAAGTGACTTATTTCTAGACCAGCGGTAGCCGCTAAGGTTTTCGGTACCAAAAGTATAGTGTTCCAAACGTTCAAGTGCCTCACTTTCCCCACCTTTTAGAAAGGGTTTGGCATTATTATAATCGTTACAGTTAAAACCATACGCTTTATAACTGGGAAATTTAGTGGCTACAATATGTTTTGGACTGTTGATAAATTTAGGAGCTTTGTAAGTTTGCCGTGGTCTAGATGTTTTAGTGGTCGGGATTCTATAAGCCTTACTGGTTAACGGGATATTATGGATTGAAAACGGAATGTCATCAATGTGATAGAGCGTTTTCCCCCAAAATAGTTGTAATTCGGTTTTTGGTAATTTTTGCGTTACCTGTTTTAAAAGGTTTAATTCTTCTGAAGCGTATTCTTGCTCGGCGTATATCGCCTTCACTTGATATTTTTCAACCAATCTGGGAATTGTAGTTAAGGCACTTTCCGCGGAAATGATAAGTTGCCCTCCAATGTTCTCTAAATTCGCCTGTAAATCGTTAACGTTCTGTTCAAGAAATTTAAAGCGGTGGATATCTGCCTTTTTAAAACCTAACTCCAACTCGTCAAACCATTGTGGCTCAATACAGTAGCAACATATAACTTCATCAGCATCAGCAATAGCTCGGCATAAGGCCTCATTATCATGAAGTCTTAAGTCATTCTTAAACCAGACAAGGGATGTTTTCATTTTAAACTAATAGCGAAGCCATGTTTTAAGTTCTAATTGCCAGTACATTTTTTACAATTGCTTTCTCCCGTTATAGATGCTTTAACAATTAACTGTCATTGTCATTTTCAGGGTCTTCTGGACCATCCAGAAAATCGTGATCTGCACCCAAACCAACAATCGAGATCATTGTCGTCACAGAATTGTAGAGCATTAATATGACCACGATCATCATTCCGCTAATGACCGAGGTAGTAAATAGGGTCACCCAATATACAACATCGTACCAACTAGTAGGCACTTCATTAGATTCTAAAATGGGGATATTAAAAAATTGAAATAAAATCAATGCTGAAATAAAGAGTATAACATCAAACTTGGCAATATTCAATACATTTTTATAGTGCTTTGCTTTTATGTTGTCTTCTGAACCTGAACTTAAACTCAATAAAGTGAGTAGAAGAGCTAAAATAGTAGCTGAGGCCAAGATGATTGTGTTGCACAACATGTTCAGTCCAGACATGCTACTTTCCAGCAGGTCTTTGGCTTTATGTCCAGAGATGTTACCTAAAAGAAAAACACCAATCGCAGTAAATATTGTGGCTATTGCACCTCCAATTAGTGCTCTTTTATGTCGTTTTATGAAATTTTTCATAATTTGTTTTTATCGCCATCCTTTGTTAAGTGATGACTACAGATTTTTTTATTAAATAATGAATTTACGTAAACATTCCCCTCGCAATCCTCAAAATAACATTATGTATTAGGTTTTACCTGGCAACCTTAAACTTCTGGCTTTAATTATAATATAGATAATTTCCCCTACTGTACTCAATTTTTATTCCTCCCACCGCTCAAATGCTCCATCAAATATAATTAGGTAATTCAATCAACTTAACGTTCTGGTTTAGAGGGAGAGCAACTTCAAATCCTATTGCATTGGCACGAACCAACGTTTTTGTAAAGCATGATAATCTTCAATTTGAAAACCAGTTACAACACCTGCCGTAATAGTGGGGCAAAACATAAGCAGAACAATTTTTCTAATTATCATATTGTTGATCGCAACAATTAATGAGACGATAATATGAGTCGAAGCGTCTCCGCTTAAACTTTTGTTAAAATTAACATCGTTAAGCATGCAAAACTATCACAATACATTGTAATCCTGACACTATAAAATCTCGGTGTTTTTGAGTCAAATAGTATTTTTATAGAACAACTTCTAGTCTGGTTTTGAGACTAATTTCGGATGACATTAACTTTTAAATACTAAAACATGGATACTAAATCTGAAAAATTAAATGGTTATTTATCATCTATAATTAAAAAAAATGAAGACGCCGTCAAGGGCTACCAGAAGGCGTCTGAGCATGCTGACAGTGCTCATCTTACCCATTATTTCCAAAATAAATTGAAAGAACGGCAAGACTTTTTAAATGAGCTAAAATCTGATGTTAGCTCTCATAGCTTAACAAACCTTGATAATGACGGTAGTACCCAAGGTGCCTTACACCGAGGTTGGATGGACGTTAAGGCCTTTTTCTCGGCAGATGATGACGAGGCTATGCTTGAAGAGGCTATAAAAGGAGACGAAGCTGCAGTAGAGGAATATGAAGAAGTACTGGGCGAGGATGATTTGCCTATGTCAACGGCTAATTTACTAAGGCGGCAAGTTGCTACAATAAAAAAGGATTTGACCGAAATCAACTCAATGGAAGATTTGAAATAATCCATAACTAAGGAACTTTATATCATAATTCAATAAATAACAATAGGCAATAAAAACCTCCCGGTTTATTTAATCGGGGGACGTTATTGTTGAATTATATCATTTAGTTCCTTTTTTCTTTTTTCAACTAATGAGGTTGTGTATGGTACAACGTTTTTAGTTTTTAAATAACTCTAAATAATAAATGTAATGAGAAGCAAACAGGTCAATTCAGCATTGACTCCAGGCGCTATAGATAAGCAAGATATTGAATCCAAATACCGCGATTATGTCAAATCAGATCAACACCCGTGTATAATTGCTAAATCACTTTTTAACGATAATTCTTATTCTTTATATTATTACGAGTCTATGAAGCAAGACTCTGTTGCTAAGACTATTAATGAGGATATAAAAGATTTTATCTCAAATTACGACTTCAACAGTAATACCTTTGAGAGTTTTATTGCATGCTTTAAAAACGACCATTTTGAAACAGAATTAAATTTTGAAATCGCGTTATGGGATTTACTCCAACGCATACATGAGCATGATTCCATAGACTGGGACGAGAGTGTAAGTTCAGACATTGACGATAAAAACTTTAGCTTTAGCATTCAGGGCAAAGCATTTTATATTGTAGGTTTACACCCTAATAGTTCTAGAATTTCCAGAAGAAGTCCTTACGTAACGGTTGTTTTTAATTTGCACTGGCAATTTGAGAAATTAAGGGAAATGGGCACATTTAAAAGGGTACGAAACCGGATTAGGAAAAATGATAAAAGGATTCAAGGATCAATTAATCCGGTTCTAGAGGATTTTGGCCAAGATTCTGAGGTAAGGCAATACAGCGGAAGGAATGTTGACGACTCTTGGAGCTGTCCTTTTCTAAATAAAATGCAACATGCAGAAGATTAAACCTCAAACCGGCAAGGCCTTCACATTGCAAAAAGGCCAATATCTAAAAGTCATCGATGTACAAGGGCAACAGGTAAGCGATATGGTGGCTTTCAACAAACACAACAAAAAGGAAAAAATTTCAGCTGGTAAAACCTTTGATTTTGAAGAAACCATCTTACTAACTACTGGTAATTTTCTGTGGAGCAACACTTCAAATAAAATGTTGAAAATTAGTGAAGACACCAATGGTAGAAACGATTTCCTCCTAGCCCCGTGTAGTCAGGAAACTTTTGAGATTATGTACGCTCACCAAGGTCATCACCCCAGTTGTTTAGGTAATCTTGCCAAAAACCTCAAGTTTTACGGCATTGAACAGGAGGATATACCATCGGCATTCAATATTTTCATGAATGTACAAATTCGCGCTGATGGTAAAATCTCAGTACAACCACCCACAAGTTGTGCGGGGGACTATATCATAATTGAGGCGCTAATGGATGTGATAATAGGTTTAACCGCATGCTCTGCAGAAGATAGTAACGCAGGGTCTTTCAAACCTATTCATTACGAAATCTTAGACCAATACCTTAAGTAACTAAACATTATTATGAGCAACAAAAAAATTACAGTTGTGTTTCTGCACGATGCCTACGGTGATTATTACACTTGGAAATGGCTGGATAAGCGACTCAAAAAAAAATACGACTGTATCTACCTTAATCTTCCAGGCTATAACGGTACAAAGCCATTGAAGGCCTATTCTTTTAGAAGCCTTTCAGAATGGGTGGCAAAGGAAATCAAGAAACTTAACGTTAAGGATTACGTGCTGGTAGGTCACGGTATGGGCGCTAAATTGGCGCTATTTGCTGGATTGGTTTTACATGATTTACAGCCCACCAAGCTGATTTTAATTGCACCTTCGTCCCCCAAACCAGACTGTATTATAGAGCCACTTAAAACACTATTGCTAAAAAGGCCGTCGTACGATAACTCTAAAGAGATTGTTGTACGGGTGACCAGTAGAAAGTTAAACAATAAAAGACTGGAAGCAGCTATTGAAAGTTATATGAAGACCGATGAGCTAGCAAGGGATTGGTGGATACATGAAGGCATAAAGGAAGATATTACTTGGGCAATAAAAAATTTAGAAATTCCCACATTCGTTATCCATGGTAAAAAAGACAGCGTTTCTAGTTTAGTTAGCGTAGAGAAAGACGTTCTGCCATTGGTTTACAAATCAAAGCTAATCGTATTGGGTAGAACCGGCCATACCATACCACTGGAGTCTCCCCGAAAATTAGGGCGATTGCTCAAAAGAATCATAAATAAAAAATCTGCTTAACTAAATTTATGATTGTTAATAGGAATCAACACGGAGTTACAATAATCTATCACGCTGCGCACGGGCTGTTGGCAGGAAAGATTGCAAATAGGTTGCGGCAAGATCTTAGATTTGAGCCGTGGTTCGATTTCTTGATTGCTGTAAGTGAGCATGACGATAGACAATTGGATTTTAACGAAAAAAGCTACTTAAGTGATAGCGGCATCCCTATAAACTTTTCTGAAGAAAAAAAATATGTAGTTGATATCATGCGCAGAATGCAGAGGGTTATCACTACGGCAAACGGTAAGTCTTCGTTTGTACGTATGATGATTTCCAGTCATCTAGAATTTCTCTACGGTAGTTTTCGGTCTAAAAGTAAACGCATCAAGGATTTTTTAAACAGGGAAAAATCCGTTAGGGAACGGACTTTGACTATTTATAATATGAATAGCGCAAGCTTATCCCATGCATACCAATTTCTTAGGTTTTGCGACCGTCTGTCATTGATTCTCTCTATGGGTAAAGCACCCAATAATGGTAGAACACTAGAGATTAATACATCAATAAATAACGAAGCCTATTTTATAAAAAGGACTTCTAAAACCAAGTTGAACATTAAACCATGGCCATTCAATACTAATGAGTTTACCTTATCCATCGAAGCTAGGGTTCTGGAAAAAGCATGTTTTGACTCTGAAGCTCAATTTCAAAATGAAATTCAAAACAAGAGTCCTATCTTAAAATCATGGATTATTTCGAAAAATGGCTAATATTAGTTTTATTAAGAATAATAAGCTAGCAAGTTATGTCTTGCCGATTTATAATGAATATTAAGTCAAATAAGCTTATTTAATGAATAATCACAAAATTTAAAAACAATGAAAACATCAACATTAATAGGAATGGGATCATACCTATTTAGAAAGAAAAAAATAAAATTACTAATGGTAGGAGCTCAATTTGCCTTGGCTGCCTTTAAGTATCTTAAAAAGAAAAAGAAAAAGATAAAAAAATGATAACCATCCCTTTGTTAATCTTGAACATTTGGATAGATGTTTTTCAGTCAATTATTTTTAGAATCTTATCAATACTATCCCTAGATAACCGATATATTGAGGTTGTATTTATGAACTAAAAACTATTAAATAATGAAAGATTTACAAGGATTATTTGAACATCAATTAAAAGATCTCTACAGTGCAGAGACCCAATTAATAGAAGCACTACCAAAAATGATGGAGCATGCCAATGACTCAAATCTTAAGGATGCGTTTAATAGTCATCTGGAAGAAACAAAAAAGCAAAAATCAAGAATCGAGGATATTTGCAGGGAAGTAGGTATCGAACCAACGGGTGAGACCTGCAACGCTATGAAGGGCCTAATTG